>Ga0209700_100844_pt1 | contig 61671 bp, 30 predicted proteins | sample SiratroredBW_FD_187528 | JGI IMG/M metagenome (GOLD analysis project Ga0209700, IMG submission 187528) | Root nodule microbial communities of legume samples collected from California, USA - Siratro red BW (SPAdes) (version 2) | ecosystem: Host-associated > Plants > Roots > Nodule | place: USA...
AAAAATTATATATATATATATATATATATATATATATATATATATATATATATATATATATATATCTTTTATCATCACATAAATAAGAGTAAATTATACCTGAATAAAAGGTGTTTATTCTTTTACAACAAATGAAAAGTAGATAACAAAGAAAATTATATTATATTTAGACAAACTTCCACACATGTACATTTATAACACACTACAAAATTTAAAACACAAACATTAAAATTTATCTTTCCATATTTCCGTCTAATAATATTTTGTTTTGCTTTAAAATAATTTCTATGATAAACATATCATATTCGTCTTTTGTCACATGTTTATAAATATAAACTAAGTTAATCGTATTAAATTTTCTCTCACATACATAATTAAAATAATTTGTACTATAATAATATTTAAATTGATTTTGATTTACTTGAAATTAGATCAACCATAATTTTTAAACTGTAAATTAAATTGAATCACTTATATATGAAAAAAAAATCCACGTGAATAAAAAAATTTCAATTGTAATCCATTATCAATATTTGGATATATTCTCATTTTTTTTTTAAATTCTCAACAATTTCTTTCGAAATTTACCCTGCATTTTAATCTATAGAAAGAAACACACATATCTACTGCTTAGGAAAAAAATTAAAAATGTGAAAAACGAAAAAAATATTTACAAAATTTGAAATAAAAGATATGACGTAACTTTATTTTGAAGATTTAAATGGAATGTAGAAATAATTGATTATGCTTTTATATCTAAGATACTTAATCAGTTATACTTTGAAGATAATTAATTATGTCTTTAATTTTTATTAATATTTATATTTTTATTTACTATAGTAAAATAAATAATTAATATAATGCTATTAAAGTAAAAATAATAAGGTTTTTTAATCTCATCAATTATATCTATTACCACTTTTATTTAAATTTACTTACTTTTTCTTAATTTAAATAATCCAGCTCACCGTTACTTTCAAGGAGTTGAAATATGTTCATTTATGAGATTACTTCTTAAGAGAAATAGGAGTTAATTTGACCTGCACTATTAATGTATTAAAGATTCCCTCCGACAACCTGATGTCTGTATTAATGTATTAAATATAGAAGTTAGAATAGATTTATAAATAATTGAGTAAATAAAAATATTTGACTGGTTGCTTGGTGCGGCAGAAGTATTCCAATCCAACTATTATTGCATTTCCATTAAGTACAAGTAAATACATCCGTGTCTGTGTCTGTCTTCCCACGTGCTCTAATTCTTCAACTGCTGTCATAGGACCAAAAACACTAAAGATAAAAAAAATTCTGTCACCTCCATTTTTTTATACTTTTCTTTACCACCACGTGTTTAAATTCTCATCTTTCTTCTCTCTCATCCCATTCCCCCCCTTCTATTTTACGCCCCTCATCTCTTCTTCGCTCTCTCCACTCTGTTTCCACTAAAACCAAAAAACAGAGTATGAAATTCCGTTACTCCATCTTCCTCCTATCACTCCTTCTACTCTCGCCGGCGCTTTCTCTCGCCGAGCCTACTCCCTCCGCCGCCTACGACCGCGTCCTGTTTCCGGACTGCCGATGCCCGAGGGCCGTGTCCGAGAACAGCACGCGGCGCGGCACGTCGGCGGCGGCGGCAGAGTGCGAGGTGTGGAGCGAGGCGTGTTCGGAGGCGGTGCTGAGTTTTGCGCGGCGGTCGGAGACGGTGGAGTGGCTGAGAAGGATTCGGCGGAAGATCCACGCAAATCCTGAGTTGGCGTTTGAGGAAATCGAGACGAGTCGTTTGGTGAGAGAGGAGTTGGATCTGATGGAAGTTAGTTATCGGTATCCGCTCGCGAAGACCGGTATTCGAGCCTGGATCGGCACTGGTGGACCTCCTTTTGTTGCTATCAGAGCTGACATGGACGCACTTCCCATCCAGGTTTCCCCCTCCTCCTTCTCTTCCTTCCATCATCAACTACTTTTTACTCTCCAATTTTCCCTTTTCTCTTCTTCAAAACCTAAAACCAAAATCAAGTCACCAAAACCACTAATATAATATAATAATACTATTAGATTCCATGTTACACTCTTATTGGACTTCCTTCTCATTTCCTACTTGCCTAAGAAGCTTCATGTATTCCTAACCTAGTGTTATTTTTCTGAACTTTTGTAATAATTTAAAAAGACAAAAAAATTGTTTTTTTTATTTATTTTATTTTTTGACATTTTCAATAATGAAATAAAAATTTATATTTAAATGTTTTTTAATAAAAGATTTATAATTATTCTTTTATTATATCAACGTGATACACGTGTTGATATATCTGATTTGTCAGCGTGACACACGTGATGATATCTCTGATTTGTTTTTATTTATATGACATATATTAATCTTTGAGTTGTTGATATCTTTGATTTGTCTTTATTTATATGACATATATTAATCTTTGAGTTGTCTTTTAACTTAGACATATTAATGATAAAACTTTAGATACAACTGATTTGTCATAAATGTTTAGTACTATATGTCTGACAATAATAAAAGAAGTTATATTTTAGATTTGTTAGATTTGTTGTTGGACAGAAAGAGATTAATAGAAAAATATATTAAATTCTGTGTAAAAGAAAAGAATATATATTTTTTTTTTTGTCATGTGTTAGATTCTTGATATATTTTCTTGTGGAGTAATTTTGAAGGTAATTTATTATAATATTTTGGTTGGATGAAAGTTTCATCATTGCTTTTCTACAAAAAAGATGTCTTTTTTTTCACTACTTTTACCCTACTTTACTACCGTTGACTATTGATTTATTTTTTAATGCATCCAATGAAGAAAGCATTAACTTTACACTTACCAAGCTCCTAGCGATAAGAAATTATCTTTAATGGTGATTCCCACAAGCCAAAGTATGTTTGAAGTGCCTAATTAATAGGAATTTAGTTTTGATAAAACAAAATTCCATCTCATCACTACTCGGGATTGGTTGTAGGAAGCTGTGGAGTGGGAGCACAGGTCTAAAGTTGCCGGCAAAATGCATGCTTGTGGGCACGACGCACACGTCGCTATGCTTATGGGCGCTGCCAAGATCTTGAAAAGTCGAGAACATTTATTAAAGGTTTGTTCTTTCCTTATCTCTTTATATTAATCAACATAGTATTCCTCTATTTTTCAGAATTAATTTTGGACACTTCCTCTCATCCACATTTCTCAATCAACCACAATCACACATAGTTAACACCAACTTCACCTCATACTAACATTTAAGGATTTCTACTTATTACATGATTATTTTTTTTTCAAATTTAGAGCAAGAAATCTTATATAATTTAGCTTAATTACAAGGTAGTGGAATCGATGAAATTTAGCTTATTGCCCAATTTGAAGTTTTATCTTTTGGTTCTTCCCAATTTTCAAGTGTTGAATTACCGTAAGGAATAGAAGTTACTTCATTTTTACATTAATAAATAAAATATATAAATAAATAAATAAAAGGGAGGGTTCACATCCTTATCTCGATACCATGTCTCCTTATAATGGTATAACTTTATTTGGGAGGACACTTCGGCCTAAAAGTGAAGTCCACTACACTTCCTTTGCCTCTAACAATTCCATTGCACTTTTCTGTGGAAGACACAATCTTTTTACTCTCGGGGGGTTAAGATATATTGCGGCTATCAGTTAATGTCTCCTGCAAGGACAGACAGTGCAAAAACTTAATCTTAAAGATTCAAATGGTGGACCATCTAAACTTGTATATCTTCAAGAAAAGTCATCTTTTTTATTTTTTCTTAGTTGGTGCCTTAAAAAACCCCTCAACATTTCACAAAATTTAGCATGGTCTTTTATATTTGTAATGCGTATCCAAAACACAAATATAGTTTTCTAGTAATTAACATCGGGAAAAAATATAATTTTTAAATTAGTTATTATACTACTTGATAAATTTATTATACAATTAGATGATAATATAATTTGATATATTATTGAACCGTAATATTAAATTATAAACAACCGCCCTTATGTATGTTTTTATTTTTCCAAATACGAGGAACGTTGACGTTTTTAAGATGCACATATACCATATTATAAGAAAGAAGAAAAAAGTTTGGTTTTTAAAATTTGGTGTTTAGGAGCTTTGGTAGCCAATAAATTTTTTATTTATTTTACTTTTCATATCTATGATTTCTAAGAATCCGAGACAAGGTGGGCTGTCTGGCCAGGTTTGACAACTAAATGCGGGTGTCTTCTCTTCACTCATAAATTTGGCCCTCACTCACAAACTGTTCAAAACCATTACCACATACTTGTCTACCCTATTTTTTAACTGTTAGAGTATGATGTCAAGGGAGAAAATTATTACTACATTATCTTCACAATAATTATTTATATTTTTACATTTTTCACAACCCTGTTTATCTAGATTCCTTTTTCTTTTCACATGTATTTCCAACATACAACGAAAGTGACCATATTTCCTTAATGACACACATGTAAGAAAACTAGCTTACTGTGTAGCTTAATTTCAACTACCCCATTTTCTGTTATTAGCTTTTGCATGCCAGCTTTGATAGGAGTTTCTAAATTATTTTCTTTAGCGAGATAAATGGGTTAGACTATGATTTGCCTTTTGTCTATAATTAGAAAGTTCAAACTCCTTCTGACGTGCTTGCTACTCTAGTACCTAATCTTTCCTCAATCATAAATAATCTGGAATAGTACTTACATTATATATTTTCCTTAATGTTTTGATTCCATTTTTTAATCTCTTTTTTTCTTAAAGATTTTGACTTTTATGTTTACTTCATTTAGAATATACTTGATTATATATGAAATTGCTTAAAAGATAAGGAATGAGATGGAAATGAGGGATGAGGTGTACATTACCACAATTATTTTTTAGAAATAATTGAGTAATAATATAATCGAGATTTTAAATTAACAAAATGAGGTTCATATATGTAAAAATATGAGGTTTAGATATAATTTTTTAAATCCATCTAAGCTTTATTCTATTGAAACATTGTTATTTTAACAAATGTCATTGAAATTCAGTAAAGAAAGTATGTTTAAATTTCTAATTTTATTTTTAATATGATCGACTTTTATTAAAATTTAATATTAAATTACACGAAACTATAATCTTTTACAAAAATAATTATCAAAATCATACACAATTTTGTTTCTAGGAAGATATTTATTTCGTTTACTTTAAAGTAAAATAAAAACATTATTTTTTTCTAAAAAAAGTTTGATTCAATATAAGTCAAACATAAATAAACACATAGAATAATCTATATCCAACCAATTCAATAAGATAAATAGTCAGAAAAAAATTTAAAATAAAAATTTTGGATTCATTTGGAGCAGTCAAATTAGAACCAAATTTGACTGGATCTAAGCATTGCATACCTATTGTAATAGATCCAATATCAAATTTTCATTTCCCATGAAAATATTGGTATAGATTTGGGGTGGGTTTAGTTAGGTAAATAAGTCATTCTAATTTCAAGGCTTAGTAACATTTTCTATTTAAGAAAATCTTCAATTAATAAAATATATTTTAATTAAAAAATATATTACTTTCTTATTTTTATTAAATTTTGTACAAGAAATTGCAGAAATAACACTCTTTTATCTTATACAAATTTGTAAAAACAGAAAATAAATAAGACAATAAGATGTTTTTATAACTCAAAGTAAAATAAAATTATTTTTTAGCTTTAGCTGTTTGTTCCAGTTTTTAAAATAATAAAAAATAAAAATAAATTAAAATACAACTAAAGTAAAAAATATTTTATATAAGCTTAAGATAAAATAAACTTTTTAAAATTATTTCATAAATCGTAAACAAGCCTAAGTTTAACATTTAAAATCTCCTATAGCAGAGAAACTACCCCATCACTGCTACATTGCTATTAAAGGAGCTGTTCTGAAGCAATGTAGAAGTGGTCCTTCAAAATAAAGTTTGCTTTGGCGTGTATGAACCCTGATCACATTCTTCAATAACTATTATAGATTTTTTTTTCTCGATTAAAGAGAAAGGAAAATTACTCTTTTCCTTTCTTGATTGTTTTGAAGAGTAATGTAAATGAGAGTGAAAAAAAAAAGAAATTAAAAGATGAAACCATTTAATTTAGATGAAAAAGAGAAATACATAAAACATTTACAAATATATTTGATTCATTTGAATGAAAATAAGAAAACTGATATATATTATATTAATTTAAATATCTAAACAAAAATAGTCAACAATCATTTTGGATATTCCGGATACTGTACAAAAGGACTCTGACTCTACAGTAGTACTTCATAGGAAGCAAAGAAAGTGTAAAGACATTTGACCTGAAAAATTACCCTTTACCCTTTGGGTAAAAAAATGGACATTTATGAGACATCTAAATTTAGGATAATTGACAACAAATTTAGGATAGCAGTAAGGACTGCCCTATTAGTAGGAATTCAGAGCCTAGGTGTAGGAGCTATTAATTGGGATACTTTTCTACATTTAATTTGAAGAGAAGTGTTATAGCAGTAGGGACCATCCTATTACTACCAATTCAGACGCCTTTTCTACATTTTGTTTGAACATAAATGTTTAGTCCGAATATACCAGTATGTTTGACAAGGAAAATAGAAACATATTTAAGGTAGAAGTGAATAACTATGGAGTAACACTCTCTTTGGTGGAGGGAGTTACTTTTTACTAAGGAAAATTTTAGTTGATTTGTGATATGTTTCTATATATCTTATAAGTGATTTGAATTGATATGTAAAAAAAAGTTACTAGTCTGAAATTAGGTGTAAGATAAGGAGAAGATGAGATATATGTGAGCATTGCAGGCAAATGATAAATTTGTTCTGTTTAATTTTTTTAAGTCATTTTATTTATATTTAACTATCACAATCAATTGATAATTATTTTTCAATAAATAATTCATTCATTTTCTTAATTACTCTTCCTAACAAAAAAATCTTTATATTTTAAATGTGCACTAAGAATAATTTTGATTATACATAAAAAAAACAATTTACCAATTAATTCAAATGTACATACCAATAAACTTTTTATACTCAAATCTATTATCTTTCCATCAAACCGGCCCATTTTACTTTTCATTCATTTTGTTTTCAAATAACTTCAAATCAATCCTTCACCGTCCACAAAGTATAGAAAATTAAGTAGACTCAAAGAAGAAAAGTAAAAAAAAAAAAAAAAAAAAAAAAAAAAAAAAAAAAAAAAAAAAAAAAAAAAAAAAAAAAAAAAAAGAGTAACAATGTGATGAATTGTAATACTTTTAAAATTAGATTTTATCTTTCCTATCATGTATTTCAACCTAATTACATGTGTTTATGAAGAAGGAAAAGAATAAAAAGAGAAAACGTAATTAAAATGATGGGGCAATGGTACGGGCTTGGTGGGGATGTAGTTGGGTTGGAAGTTACGGATGGAAGTTGAGTGTGAGATGATAGAAAAGTTGAATTCAGAACGCGAGATGTGATGTCGTTTCCAATCTTTATATTCGTGTAACCTAAAATCAATACCGTACTTATTAAATGCAAGGACATTGTCCAATGAATCTTGTTGTGACTATTATCTCACTCACAATCTTAATTAATAAAAGCAATGTTTGATGTCTACATGGTATGAAAAATAGATAATAAAACAAAGAAAGATGATGATTATCACTAAATATCCCTTTACTCAACTGATGTTCTGTACATGACAGGGAACTGTAATTTTGATATTCCAGCCAGCTGAAGAAGCTGGTAATGGAGCAAAACGAATGATGCAAGATGGTGCTTTGGAGGACGTGGAGGCAATATTTGCAGTCCATGTATCCCATGAACATCCAACTGGTATAATTGGGTCAAGGCCTGGGCCTCTCCTTGCTGGTTGTGGGTTTTTCAGAGCTGTCATTAGCGGCAAAAAGGGTTTTGCTGCCGATCCTCACCGTTCTGTTGATCCTGTTTTGGCTGCTTCAGCTTCTGTTATCAGCTTACAGGGTATTGTCTCCCGCGAATCGAATCCACTGGATTCTCAGGTTTTGCATCCTACCAATGTGTCTTTTCAATCTCCACTTATGTGTCTTTTCGCATAACTTCCTAACAAGTACAAATTTTAGGTTGTCTCTGTAACTTCGTTTAATGGAGGCAACAACCTTGACATGATACCAGACAGAGTGATCCTCGGTGGGACTTTCAGAGCCTTCTCTAACACCAGCTTTTACCAGTTACTTGAAAGAATAGAACAGGTCGGTAACTGCCCCATTTTAACTTCACATAAAAATGCAGTTGTGCCAGTAAAATGCTGATGTAATCATGTAATAGTGTGATTTTACCATTTCAGTTAAATGTCAGATGAAAAATTTATGGATGGACTAAAATTACACAATGAAAAATAAACCAATTCTGAAAAAAGGTTGAAGGACAAAGTTGAATAGGTCTTATTACCTATAATTAAGGTGGAGTGAACAGAGAATTGTTATTTTTCCAAAACAGGTTATTGTTGAACAGGCGAGTGTGTACAGATGCACGGCAGAAGTTGACTTTTTTGAAAAGGAGTACACCATTTATCCTCCCACAGTGAATGATGAGCGAATGTATGAGCATGTGAAGAAGGTATCTATTGATTTGCTGGGTCAGAAGAATTTCAGGGTAGTTCCACCTATGATGGGTGCTGAAGATTTCTCCTTCTACTCCGAGGTGGTTCCCTCAGCTTTCTTCTACATAGGGATAAGGAATGAAACTCTGGGGTCTACTCACACTGGCCACTCTCCATATTTCATGATTGATGAAGACGTTCTACCAATAGGTGCTGCTGCTCATGCTACTATTGCAGAGAGGTACCTCATTGAACATGGTTAATCAGATGTTGGATAATAGATAAAGCCCTACTCTTGTTGTCACATCACATCTCATCCTTCTCATGTTTCTTACAGGAGTAAATTCTCACTTTAGTTCCTGATATTGTAAGTGTTTGTCACTTTAGTTTAAGTTTATAAAATCTTTACTCTATTCTCTACCTTTATATAATAATGTTTTCACTTTTGTATTTTTTACATTTAAACATTTTCCTTAGTCTTTAATGTCAATACAACTTCTTAAACAAGCTAAATTAAACGCCACTTTTACAAAGTTAATAAACTAAATAATAGACTTGGCGAAGTCAAGGGTTAAAAGACCAAACACTTACAATTGAAAGTAAAAGAAATTCACTCTTACTATATTCATTTGTTGCGTGATGTAAATAATAACTTAATTTGAGTAAATTTTACTTGATACATTCTTAACGAAATCAATCGTTTAAGCACGTCCTCTTAACAAGAAATGGCTTTTGTAGCGTAAACTTCAATCTCATGCCCTCAATGTAAAAAGGGGTAGACGAATGGATGGATGCTATGAAATCTCGCCATATTTTGAAACCTGCCAGTTTTATTCAAATACCTAATATAATATGAAAAATATTCTATTACTAAATTGTCCATTAGGGGTTTTAAAACCTCGCTTCACCTTCACAATAAATTTATCTATTTCGTTGGCAACAAATTTAATACTCTTTTGGGAAAGTTCATCTAGAAACATCATTTAGCATTATAAAATAAGTTTTTCAAAAAACTTCAAAATCCATTCTAAAATATTCTATTCTCAAATTAAGTCTTTAGTTTCTATAAATAGCTTTCTTGGTACTATCCAAGAACTTCCTAGTGTATTTTAAGAGGCTTGTGCAACACTGCAGATAAATTCTTAAAAGCAATGTTCATCCGCATCTCAGAAAGCCACCTTATTGGTGTTATCAGCGATCTTTTACTACCTACAAATTCCAATACGAAATATTCAGTAGGCGAAGTTACACTAACGCTACAAACAGCGGCGTGTCTTTTTCTATTGGGTTATTAAATGCATAAGCCACACCACATCACAATCTTTTATTACAAATTTGTCTCTCTATACACATACCTCAGTCATTCTTATACGATTTTACAACTGACAAAATTCCAGCTTAACATGCTGGTATTAGTGAGTCCCTTCAGCCTTCAGCCTTCTACATAATTGGAGAATCTCACCTGTCTATCTGTGAACAATGCTTTCCATGATTGGAGAATCTCTCACCTCTTCTCTCCACACAAACATCTGGCAGCTTGCAGAGCAGAATATGTGAGGATGATATCAGCGCCGGCCCTTCGGAGGCACATCAGTGACTCCATCATAACTTTTTCTTCGTCTATCATTTTGAGAGCACCAGCAGCCTTTATCATTGCGTATTCACCAGAAACCTGTTTCACGAATGAAGAATTATAATAAGAAAGGGTGGTGAAGATGATAAAGCAAAACAAACTTGTTTTAAAACTATACAGAACTATATCTTTTCCTTCACATAAAAGTATGCAGAGGTTTCCTTTTATTCCCAGCTTTAAAGGCATGATAATTTAGGATATCACTGTCAAGAGTAACCGCATCCATTAACTGTTAAATCACCCATAAACTTGTACCTCAGCTGATTAAATTAGAGTTTATATTTGTCTACTATATAAATGATAGCCTTTTGTCGCTTGCAGCAAGCTTAATGCAGAATTCACCGGATAAAATTTATTGAATATTTTATCAACATTTAATCAGAAATATTTTGCTTAGTGCTAGAATTGGCAGAGAAAAGAACCTGATATGCTGCAATTGGCAAAGGAGAATTATCCCTGAGCAGCCTTATAATATCCAAGTAAGGAAGACCAGGCTTCACCTGCAAATCCATTTGTTCTTGTTTGTAAAAATAGTATAGGTAAAAGTGAGCATAAATTGCGCCCAAGCACACACAAAAAAAGTGAACCAACCAAGAGAATGTCAGCTCCTTCCGATTCATCCTCCCGCATCTCAGTCAGAGCTTCTCTGTAATTAGCTGGGTTCATCTGATAACTTTTGTTCAGCCAAGCCATATTTATGAACAAACCAAGAATCAGTACTGTAATATTGATATAAAATGGTAAGTTCAATTTCAAGATGATACATACGTTTTCTTGTCTCCGAACCGGGGATTGGAGTCTAGTGCCTCTCTAAATGGACCATAGAAAGAACTTGCATACCTGTTCGCAATAGATAAATGGCATTGTTTTGGACCAAATTATGTACCAGACACAAAAAGGAGGTGGATGAAGCCAATAACAACCTCCATCAATCCATCTTGTTAAGTATAATTTATATTCTTACAGAATTGTTTGTCAATGAATAAACTCATTAAGTAACAATTAGCAAAAGTAGTGAGATATCTCATGGCAGTAAGAAGAGGCAAATCTAAATGAGTGAGACTGTCATAACAATGGCAGTAAGAATGATAAAACTATACGTTGGATGAGAAAGAAACCAACTTGTTCACGTTGGAACTGTTTCACATAAAAAAGTGAATCAATACCCCACACACTTTGGATCTCTTGAATAACCTATGCTAGACAATAGAGATCGTTTGATACTAGCTCTAGATTCTCCATAAACTCATTCTTTCAAGTTATAATGGATCAATGAAATATAATACTACATCTTTAGTTATTTTAGAGTTTCAATTTTCAAATTATCTTTTTTATTTTCACTGTAGTTATTTCTAATTTTGGATGCATGTGTAGATCTCCATAGCTGACTAGGTCTTCAGTAATTTCCAGTGCAGGCTTGTATAGACAGAAAATTAGATATGAAAAAGAAATGGCAAGTAAAAATTACTTTGCTGTATAGGACATTATAGAAACATGCTGATAGCCTTCAGCATCAAGAGCTGCACGCAGTGCTCCTACCCGACCGTCCATCATATCACTAGGACTAACAACATCTGCTCCGGCTCGGGCCTTTTGGTAAATTAAAAAGAAAGAGACAAACATGATGTTAATGATGTAATAGAGAAACAAAGCAAGGAAACTGTCAAGATAATGAGCATAAAAGCATATGATGATTTTCTCAGTATTATCAACCGTTAATATCCCTAAAGCATTGGCTTTTTCCTCTTTTATTTTATTCTTATAATCTCGACACCACCATGTTGAACCCATTATTTACATGAATTGATACCACATCCATAAATGAAACAAATGAAATTTATTTGGAAGTAAATGAACGTTTAAGGCCTTACTGGAGATTATCAATGTGCTCAGGAAATCTGAAAAAAATAATTGGTATCAGCTTACAGTTGAAAAAGAACATAGAGGACACAGTCATTACCTGGGCTACAGCTTGTTTACACAGCTGATGAACTGTTTCGTCGTTCATAATAACTCCTACAGGATATCAAGGATATATAATTTAATTAATGAAGAAGGACCACTTCCTTCAAACTCATCCAGATCAGGTCCAACTCTTTCCCAACTAAAGTTGATTCATGGAAACAAATAGAGACACATACTACACTTTAGATCGATGGCAATTATTTCTAAAGAAAGAATATTTTTCTTCTTGAATAATAATACTATTGGAATAAAGGAAAAAGAGGCTAAACATATCCAATAAGTACTGAACTAAAAGTAGAAGTCACTACTACATGGCAAAGGGGAAAATTCCAATTCCGTTTCAGTTTTTTTCATGGATAGTATGGGAAAAAATCACTGAGTCTTGATTCCACAGAAACAGAAATGACCATTCATTGTAGAATGAAATGAATCAATGCTCATTTTCTTCTTGAATAATAATACTATTGGAATAAAGGAAAAACAGACTAAACATATTCAACAAGTACTAAACTAAAAATAGAAGTCACTACTAATGGCAAAGGGGAAATTCCGATTCCATTTCAGTTTTTTTCATGGGTAGCATGGGAAAAAAAATCACTGAGTCTTGATTCCACAGAATCAGAAATGACCATTCGTTGCAGAATGAAATGAATCAATACTCATTTTCTTACCTTGTCTGTTGTATATAATGCCGTGTTCGATTAGCCTAGCTTTATTTATATTGATGTATATTTTCATTGCACATACTTACCATTCCAAGCAACTCCATTCCCAATTCTATTCACATTTCAATTGCAAATAATTTCATTTGCGATCCAAAAATACTTTAAGGTTAGCTTATAAGTAGGTAGACATCCTACCATAAAACTTAGGGTACCCATATGATGGTGATTCAAATGCAAAAGTAGAAACCTATTCTCTTCTTGTGGTCCTAATTATCTGCTAATCCAAAAGGAAACAAAAACAAAACATAGTCAGATAACACATTAGTTGGTTATTTACAGTCCACGAAGGGTATCACTCGTAGCCGTCCATAAATAGAGTTAAGAAAAAATATCATCTTGTAATTAGTGAGAGAATTGGTGCTTCTGGTATGGAGAGGTGCAGACCCTCAAAATTCTGCAGCCCTATATTTAGGGGAGATTTACCTTATTCCTTGTAATAAGAAACCAGGTTTCTATCCAAAGTAATAAAAGATCCAGGGAGAAGTGCACTTTTGTGCAAGAATAGAAGCAACAGATTTCTTGGGAGAGATGTTTAGAAACTTTGAAGTAGTTTAGAATCTTGCAGTGAGCTACAAGAAGCGAGAATGAAAAAGATTGAACCACCTTCTTGAAAATCCAACCCAGTTCTTCAATAAAAGTATGGTTGGGACTTGGGAGAAATGCATCACTAGGAGTCAGAACATGGAAGATTCAAATATGGACCACATTGACCCAAGAGACGATAGATATTCCTTTGTTTGCTGAAGTAGATGCCTACAAGTAGTTAACAAGGATGAGAAATATTTTCAGTTGAAGGGGATTCAGTTAGGGAGAGGATACACGCAGTTAAGAAGGCAATGGAGGGATGTGCTTTGTCAAGGTTTAAATGGGTGAAATCTGGGACTAAACTTAATTTGGTCAATGTTTTGGTGTGTTATAGTAGGGCATTTGGGCAATCCGTGATCCAACATCCTTAAGAAATCTAGCCAGGTATGAAGCAAGAGGAATAAGTGCAACAATATTGGGAGCAATTCGATACTTTTTCAGGACCACTTCTCATCATAAAGCAAGATCATCTTTGAAGAATATTCTTACTTAGCATCCATGCCTCAAATTCACATAATTATCATGAATTAAGTCAAGCAATCATGTTCAGTATGACATTATATTTTATCAACAAAAATGTTAGTTTTGGTTAGCGAGAAGACCTAGAACCCATGCCCTTTCTTTTCCTCTCTCTAACTTTTACCAACAAACCAAACTTATATCTCCATATGACACATATGCTCCATGTTTTTGAGATCCATATGGTGTGGGAAATAACAACATTGATTCAAATATGGAGAGAACCAACAAAAAAACCTATAATTTCTACATTTTTCTCAGGTTTCCAATTACGAGTATAAAGGACAAATTTGATAGCATACCATCTTCTCTAACTATGCCATCATGTCCATCGGATGAATAAGGATCTAATGCAACATCTGTATATATGACCTGAAGAAAGATTGAATGAGAAAGGTCATTGGCTTAACTTTCTACATGAACCACTAAATATATCTTAAATTATGAAAATCGGTTCACTTACAAGGTCTGGGTACTTATCCTTGAGCAAACGTATTGTCCGAGGCACTAAACCATTTTCATTGTATGCTTCATCTCCTGTGGGAGACTAAAGGGGAAAAGTTGTCATATTAGATTGTGCTACAGTTATCCTACTGAAAACCTATAGTTTATAGGAGAGAGAATAGAACCTTTAAAGCATCTGGAATTTTTGGGAAGAGCACAATACTATTAATACCAACATCCCGTGCTTTTCCAACCTGAAGAACAAAATGGCCATTGAAAATTACTAAACTTTAATGAGTTAAACAAGATATAGTCAAAATAACATCACCCACATAGTTTAGGAATATAAACAAGAAAAAGGTTTCATGTGTGTCTCTACTCCTTAGTTATAATCTATAACATCTACAACAACATATAATGGAGATACCTCCACTTTGTATATAATTTCATATTCCTATTTTGCCCTTTAGTTTAAATTTTCAATATTGTGAACCTCAAAACTATTATTCTGTCATGTATACAACAATAAAGAAAAAGAAAATAGTAGGAATAAACTATCCATCAACTTAAAATAACCCCATATAAAATTGCTTTACAATACAATTACGTCTTTCTTTCTTCCTCTTTCATGCAAATCTGCAATCTATATTGCTTCTCCAACATTGTTTTAATTAAAATAAGATAATATAACAAAAGAATGTGGACACACAAGTGCAATAGCAATTGTATTTTCATTAGTACTATATTAGAAAAGTACCCAAGCAAAACCTGCCAGCTTCCCCAGAAAGGCATGATTTAAACAGGTCAGATACTTAAAGGAACAATAAAATCTGACAAAACTCTTTGATCAAATTGAAAGAACATGGAACTTCTAAAAAGTAGCTAAAATAGTACTCAAAACAATGAACCAGATCTATAAACATATACACAACCACAACCACAAAGTCTCTTCCCACTAGGTGGGTTGGCTACATAGATCAACCAGTGCTGTAAATTTGTCTTTAATCAAGTACAAAGACAAAACATTTACCTCTGGATCACTCTTAATGGGTTGACCTATAGTTCTAAATCGTAGAAGTAGCAAAGTACAAAAGAATATTTTTACTTTGATTATAGAAGAAACATTAAAGCAAAAGGAAAAAATTCTGAGACTTATGCGAACAATATTTTGCAAAAGAAAGTCTAATAGATCGACAATTATATCTTTAAAACCAAACCTGAAAGAAAGTCTAGTAGTTCGACAATTATATCTTTAAAACCAAACCGGTCATTGAACCAGCTAAGACAACTGTTCAACCATAGTTGAATAGAAATTGACTAGTATTAATAAAATTATTATAGTAGTTAAATAATATGTAAAACAACGTTAAAAAACCATAATATCATAATTTTATGATGCTAAAAAGTAAAATAAAACATAAATTTATAGGTTAGCAGCCTTTAAAATGTATATAAAACTTTAAATAAAATAAGTTATCATACTTAATAGACATCAATCTTCATTAATAATAAGTTTAGACACAGAATAAAAAAATAATAAATATTTTAGGTTTGTTTTTATTTTTTTAATAATTTTTTTTAAATAACATATTAATAACTATATTTTTTACTGAGGTTTTTGGGTTAACCGGTTTCTCTACAGGCTGACTTTGCAGTTAATTTGAGGTTAAATGACTGGTATACATTTTTCTGCTCCAAGTAGGGGCAGTCTGGTTTTAAAACAGAAGTAGAGAGACGTCTCTAACCCCAGATTCACAATTACGTGTGAATGGTTTGATTTTGTTAACTTGTAAATCACTCTAATAGATCCCTAAACTCCACTCACTTTATATCTTTCAGACTAAAATTGAAGAACCTAACAATAAAATAAAAAACTCAAGGCAAACAAGGGATTCATTTATGTCATGCATAACAGTAAGAGACACATAAACAGTAGCAGATAAAACCTCTTCTACAAGTCCATGCCTCCACCCAAGCCTGTAGCATCCAGGCATAGCTCCGATCGGAGTATCCTCTTCTCCTGTAAGTTCAAACTCCATTCTCATGATCCAAACTCAAATAATCAAGAGAATACTTCCTCTATAGTATTCTTAGCACAAATGACCGTGAAGTGAACAACGAAACGAAACTAGAACAGTGTTTACTCAAAATGCTTATAACTTATAAGCAATAAGTCCTAAGCTATTAAACATCACCGTGTGCAAAGAGACCAACCTTCGTGAATGAAGAGCGGATACACAAAATTCGCCGGCGAAATGCTCGTTTCCTGAAAAGCCGACCGAAGCGCAGGCGACTTCCGGTTGCGGCGAGGACGCCGGTGAAGTGGCTGATCCAAGATCCAACAAACCAATCAAACCATTGCGAAGCAATGCAGAGTTAGTTACAGTAATGCAAAAAACAATGAATAGACTCACAAGTGTAGGGACCACCGGAGTTCCAACCGGAGCCGCCGGTTTAGGCGGCACGGGAGGCGCCGGCGGAACCTTTCCGGCGACAACGGCAGCTTCGAAATCGTAATCGCTCGCTCTCACTACGAAAAGGCGCGAAGGGAAGGACTTCGTGACAGTTCGAGGAACGCAAAAGTTGAAGGTCCTCTGCTGCGCTCGGAGACCGACATAGCTCTGGCAATTCAACACTGAGGGCGCATTAGGGATTGAAGAAGCCATTGATTGCAGTATATAACACCTAGAATGACCAATTGAAGATTTTGGGCTTTGAAATTTGGAATGGTTAAATGATATTATAGATTTTTTGGTTATGCTTGAAGAATGGGATTGGGAAGGAATTAGGAAAAGGAAAGTTGGAGTTACACGATTGGGGAGAGAATACATATAACCAATTAGAAGGGAGTAGCAGGAAGAGGATAAGTGAGGATGTACGCACAGGATTTTCTATTGTGGTAATTATTTAAATTTATAAAAATGATTACTTAAAAGAGTAAATTTATAAGAAATGAGGTACACAAAGAACTGTATCTATTTTAGATCTTGTTATAAGTTATATCATCATGATATTTTTAATCATTTTTATATTTTAAAAAGTGTTATTTATCAGTATCAAAGTAAATGTTTTTAAATACATCAAAATATTACAAGCTAAAAATAGTATTTGTTTGCATAACTAAATATTTTAAGTATTTTATCGAAACGGAATTACAATCATGTTTAATCCTTTATTATTTTCTTTCCAACCCGCAAGATCTACACGTATTAAAGGTAAATGTATACTGAGAAGAAAAATGAAAAAAAAAAAGTCATTTTCTTTCTCACTACTTTTCTATTCAATCATTTGACTTCAGAGAAAAGCAAAACTGTTCTTTATTTATTACTATTTTGCATATTTTTAATCTAAACATAATGAAAATCTATTTATTCAATTTTTTATCCAACTAAACAAATTCAAATTATGGCTTATAACTATTCAGAATGTTGCGAATGTCTCCATTGCCTTTATAATTAAAGTTTTTAAGAAATAAACAAAATAACTTTGTGCTACACATAATATAGATTATCATTTATTTTTTCAAAAATATGATAATAGAGAGAATTTTTTTTTTTGTTAAATTTGTATTGTCTTATCTCATGCAAGACTGCTTCTTCCTGCACCTCCATATCATCTTCCTGCACCTCCATAATTTTCAAAATTCCAATAATAAACATGAGTAAATTACAAAATTATCCCTGCTGCTATAAAAGAAGGTTTTCCATGAAAGAGGTGCGATGCATTTCTGAACAGCGGTGGAAGGTGTCGCAGAGGTTCCTACGGTGTTGGAGTAGGGGGTTGAAGGCACTTTGGGTGGCCGTTGGTGGTTGTGGGTAGCTGAAAAACAACCACCGTCGTCTTCGTCGATGTATCTGTTATTCATTTTTTCTGATTTCCACGTGTAGAAACCGTAGAAGTTTAATATTTACGGATTCTGTAAGCCGTAAGATTAGAAACAAGATTTATGCCTCTTACGGATTACACAAACTGTAGTTATTTTAACATTCGTAAGAGCTTACGGTTTGTACAAACCGTAAGTGCATAGGTGTATAAGAGAACTCTACAGTTTGTACAAACCGTAAAAGTAATAGACATTACGGTTTGTAGAAACCGTAGAAGCATTTGCTTTTTTTTTACTGCTTACGGCTTCTACAAACCGTAGAACATTTTTTTGTCTACGGTTTGTAGAAGCCGTAAGAAGTGAAAAAAATGCAAATGCTTCTACGGTTTCTACAAACCGTAGAACATTTTTTTTTCTATTCTGCGGTTTGTACAAACCGTAGAACAGTAACAAATTTTTTTTCTTCTGCGGATTGTACAAACCGTAGAACAGTACAAATTTTTTTTTCTTCTGCAGCTTGTATAAACCGCAGAGCAGAAAAAACATTTCTACTGTTCTACGGTTTGTACAAACCGCAGAAGAGAAAATTTGAATTACCTACGGTTTCTACAAACCGTAGAATAGTTTGACAGTGAAAAAAATTGGACCACCACCGTCCTCCGCCACCAATCCACCACAACTACCTCTACAATCTAAAATTAAACTTACAATGATGCTTACCTTCCTTTCAATTGCTTGAATGGGTGCCAAAATGATGGAAGTTGAAGTTTGTGGGTTACGGTTTTCACGAACCGTGAATGGAGAACAATGATGGAGAACCAAGCCAATAACCAAGCAACTAAGGTGCACTCAATGTAGATCTGCATTGGCAAACTGAGATACAAGCACTGAGAATGGAGGTGGAGGTGGAGGTGGAGGGGGAGGTGCAGCCGCTGTCGAATGGGGTGCAGTGGCGTGGGAACGGGGTGCAGGCAAAGTTGAGGAAGAAAGGATGTGAAAGGTGGTAAAGGATATTATGGGATATGAAATGTTTTAAAAAGAGTTAAATGGTAAATTTATCTAAACTATGGAAGTGCAGGAAGATGATATGGAAGTGCAGGAAGAAGCAGTCCGGAGTGAAGGAAGCTTTAGTCAAAAAAATGTAGCCCCTGAAAGAATTGAGGCCCATGGGACAGTACAAGTTGGAAGCCCATACTTCATATAAATTTTATATTTTCTTTCATTTACAGTAGCACACATGTCACAACACAAAAAAAACACAATTTCATTCGTTTATCGCATTCTTACATTTAAAAGTTTGTACATGATTAACAATAGGTAGTTGTTTCACGATACAAATTGTTTCATCCATTAAATCATTTTCTAATATATATGTGGGAGAGAGAAAAATAATTATATAATAAATAAATTTTAAAATAAAAATAATAAAAATATTTTTAATATTTTAAAATTTTGTTAAATGCAAAGCAATTGCTTTACGAATCATAACATGTATTTTATCCCTGGATAAGTCTTGTGAGGAGATTTTTCTATGAGTATTTTTACCATCTACATATTGAATATTCTAATCTAAAACCACGTTTTTAGTATTCTAGACATACTTGTGTAATTCACCAAAAATACTAATTACAGATATTGTGTTTTTGGAATCATATTCAACATGTTACAGCAATTGTTTTTATTGAGTACATAGAGTATTGAACTTTCTAAGTACTAAAAGCATTTCGAACATCAACATCTTGATTAAAAATTTAGAAATTTCAAACGTTTCAAAAGAAATTGCAAACTTCTTTATATAGTTTGAATCACATAAAATATAATTAAACATGTTTCTCTAGGTGTAACATTTTCTATTAATTTAAATTTATAAGTAGTGTAAAATGTTCGCTGTCAATTTTTAAAAGTATATTATCTTAATTTATGTGATTGATTATTAGTAAAGTATCAATAGTTTTTTTAATAATAAATTTTCTGTTTAATACTTAAAATTTGATTATATTATTATATCACAATATATATGTGATCTCAAATAATTTGATTTCAAAGATAGTAAAATTCTCATAATTAAGCAAAAATATATCACATAACATTATGCAAGAATTCAAGATCATCAAAAAACTTACGGAAATCTTGTTAGTTAGTTTAAACATTTTAAACAAATTTAAAATATCATTTAATACCAATACTTCAAAAATAAAATATCACTAATGTTCAAAAATTATGTACTCCAATTTCAAGAATAACAAATAATCAACATAATCCAAAAAACAACATATTAACTTCAAAAATAACAATTTGCATCATTAATACATCTTGCATTTTAACCATAAAATTCAAAACCAAACTAGTGTTCATTAATCAAATATTAATTATATACAAAATAGTTACTTCAAATTTATAATGTTTGATTAATTTTCTAATACATCAACTTATTACAATTCTTCCTATTTTCATCTCAAAAATCACATTTCATATCAAACCTAAAATCTAATTAAAATAAAATAAAATTATTAACATGAGATTTACTCAGGGTAAGTGAAAGACTAAAGTAGTTTAAACTTCAAAAATCTATTCATCTACGAGTCTAACACACAAAAAAAAAAAAACAATTAAAAAAACAATTTACAAATGATACTGTTAAGATAATCAAAATTAATAATGTAAAAATTACAAAGAAAAATGAGCTTACTGTGAATTGAAATCCAATAAAAAATTGTTTAAAATATGATTATTCTCTAAATAGTATGATCTGTTTGTAGAAGAGAACGAGAGAGATGGAGACAAAGAGAGATATTAACGTGCATAACAAAAAATAAAATAAAAAGAAAAGATAAAAGAAGACAGGAAGAAAAAAGGAGGGCAAAGAATGGACTTAGACGTAAGTAGAGGTTCTCAAAATAATTTGAATAAATCTAAATAATATTTTTGGGTTAATTAGAAATAGTGATGTAAATTGAGTTAAATAATATAAATTTAATCAATTTAGTTCAGGTTTTAGATTTTCACTTTGAAGACACAAATTGATGCATCTAATTATACAATATCTTTTATTTTATATTTTTGTTAACCTTTAAAATTCAGGACTTTAATTCAACCCGTTTAATTTAGTTAATTCTTTACGCTCACATGTTAAATTCACACTTTATAGTTGATTTCTTAGTTGATTTTTCATTTTTTATCACTTGAATAATAAATTTGATTATCTATTTAAAACAATATGACAATAGTAAAATTTATTATGTTTATTTAAATTAAAAATAAAAATAGTCTCGAATCCAATTCGAGGTGAACCACTTCGAAGAGAAAAAAATTGTGAATTTTGTTTACCTAAGAAATGAAAAGTATCCGAAAAAGTAATGTTTTCACGTTTAGGAGAGTGAAGTCGAAAATTATCTATATGCATTCTTGTTTTGATTTTTCCCTCTAATGCTTAAATGTTGTATTGGATGAACACCTCTTCGTTTCGATCATTGAATTATATAATTGATAGTTTAATATTCCAAACTTATAACACAATAATTTTTTATATAATATTATTATTAGATAATTTATTATTTTATTATTTAAAAATTATTATTATATCCTATAGGTGAACCAATATCAAATAATTATTAAACTGACAAAATGTAATAAAATATTTTTGAAAAAAAAAATTAAGAGAAGAGATAAGTCAGCACGGGTAAGTTGCAGAACTTATCTTCCCCTAATTTTATAAATTTTCGATAAAACATTCAAAATGGAGTATAAAGGAAAAACTAAATTACAAATAAATTGAAATGCAATGAAAAATAATCATAAGTTTTGGCTTATAAAAAGGGTGGCACCTCCAAAAACACAAAGCAAAAGAGGACATTGGAGAAAAATACCTGAGATAAATGAAACATTAGAAGAAAAAAATTTAGGTTAATTAATATTAAATTATTTTCAAAATTTCCAACTCATAGTTCTATTATCATTTCAAATATTAAAAAAAGAAAGGGAAGATGAAACATTTGTCACTTTTAAAATATGCTATATTATTTAAGTTGTCTATTTTGTATTTATTTTTTATTTGGTGAAGTATTTCTAGTTTGATCCTGTATATTATATACACCTTATAGGATTATAATTGTTAGTGAGACGATAATGTGATAATAAGTAATTATTTAACTACGTGTATTCCACAATTTAACTATTAATCACTATTATTTTTGTAATTAAAAGCCTAACTGATAAGTTTCTTGTAATTAATAATAATTAGGAATGGCGAAGTAAGTAGTATACTCGGATTGTACCAAACACTAGAGATGGACGTAAGCTGGTGCGAGCCCGCACACCAAACACGATATCGAAGGACGAAGGGTGGTGGGTAGGTGGTGGCCACTTGTGTTTCTCACTATTCATAATTACACCCATTGCCACCAAACCAAACCATCCACCAACCTCCCTCTATTCTTCTTTTTCTCTCTCAACTCAACAACCAAACTTCATACTATCACATCGGATCACTGTGATTGCTTTTCTTCCAATTCCAATTCCAATGGCGTCTTCTCTCTCCACCAAACCATTCTCAACCGACGCTCTCGCCGCCTTCGCTTCTCTCAATTCCGATCTCCGATCTCTCTCTCCCGGCTATCTCCGACTCTCGCTCCGTCCTCGCCTTCACAAGAGACTCCGTCGGTCCTCTCTCTCTCTCTCTCTCTGTCCGTTAACAGTTTCCTTTTTAGCTAATTCTTTGTTTTACGTGTTTCTTCTTCGTCGCTTATATTTTAATTCTTATTGTTTTTACGTCATCACTCCGAATTAATTTTCCGATACATCAGCTACTAGAATCTGCTCCTCGTTTTTTTTCCGTGTTTTTCTTTTTCTGTTCGTTCGTTTACTTAGCTGAATTGATTTTATCTGCTAATTATTTCAATTCGTTCGCTGAATTAGTGTATCTAGGTTTCTGGCATCGGTTGTTATTTGTTGTAAGGAATGCGTTGTGACATTGTTATTAAGTAATTCGTGTAAGAATCTATGAAACAAATCGTGTTAACTGAAATTGGATGTCACACTTCTCGAACCTCCGTCGTTTGTATTGCATACCTTTTGGTGACGCTGCTATTTAGCTTCTACGCTCACAGGTTGACGTAGGTGTGGTCTGAAAACCATTTTGTTTTTGTTGCATAACTTCTTTTAGGTGCTAGGAACTAAAATTTCATAAACCATGGCTGTTTTTTGGTTTTCATTATAATTTAAAATTCATAAATAAGTAGGATTGGTGTCTATGATAAGCGCAACGAATTAAGGAAAGTAAATGGTTCCGATGCCAGTTACATTGCATGTTAATAATTCTAAACTAATGGAATTGCGATGGATGGTTTTAACTTTCTTAGACTGTTGACATATTACAGAGATACAGGCGGCTGGGAGTACTTATGGTAATCACTTTCGTGTGACTACATACGGAGAATCTCATGGAGGAGGTGTTGGTTGTGTCATCGATGGATGTCCTCCTCGCCTACCTCTCTCTGAAGCTGACATGCAAGAGGATCTTGACAGAAGGTACTTGCCTCTGAGATCATCTGTTTATCTTCGTTGAACCACTTGCATTGTAGAAAACACTTTGGTGTTTGGATTGAAATCTGTGCTAAACTGCTAGTTAGGGAATATGACATTTATGAATGATTGGTAGTGATTGCTTCTGCTGCAACATGTCTTCAAAAAATAACTGTGTGATTGCTCGTGTATAGGAGGCCAGGTCAGAGCCGAATTACAACTCCTAGAAAGGAGACTGATACATGTAAAATATTTTCAGGAGTCTCCGAAGGTCACTATTTCTTCTGACTATTATTAGCTTGGAAAATTGTATGTTTCATGAAAAGAGGTTTGAAGTATAATGTGTTAATTGCAGGACTTACTACTGGAACTCCAATTCATGTATTTGTACCCAATACTGATCAAAGAGGAAATGTGAGTATCTAATGCAAGAGCTTGTTTATGACAAGCAAAGAAACTGTTCTCACAATTCAGAGATGCTGATAAAATATTGTACTCTGTGAAACCTTTTTCAGGACTATAGTGAGATGTCATTAGCTTATAGGCCTTCCCATGCAGATGCTACCTATGACATGAAGTATGGTGTTAGATCAGTTCAGGTAGTGACTTTTTTATTGTAATGAGTCCAACATTTTTTCAATGGGATATGTATATATAATAAGCTCATACATCTGAACTCTATTATGTTTAAGGGTGGTGGTAGATCTTCTGCAAGAGAAACAATTGGAAGGGTTGCTTCTGGTGCTGTTGCTAAGAAAATCCTTAAAAACTTTTCTGGAACTGAGGTGTGTTACTGGTCTCATGAGTTTATTCTTCTTTGTGGTATTCCTTTTGTGTTTTTTTTTAACTGGCCGAGAAGAATGTATTATTTAAGAACATCTTAGCCTTTCTATATCCGTGTTTATATTGTAATTTTTACATATTCATATTTTTGCTTCTCGGTTTTTGGTTCTTTTGTTTGCATCTAGAACTGCATAAACCACAGATTGCTTTAAGTTTTAGCCGTTAAACTTAATCATGATATAATTGCTCCAAAGTTAGAGGATGGCACAGAAACCACCAAGAGCCTTGCATATGAATTTAACCTTCTATGGGAAAATAAGAATCATTCTATTTCTAAATTAGATCTACACACAGCATGTCTCTCTGTGAGGCCTATTAGCTGCAGATGTCATGTGTGCTAATCCTATTAAACACTACTATTAAAGTGGAAGACTGGACTTTAAAGGACCTCTTGAGATGCAAATGCTTTTGTCAAGAAGGAAGTTTTAATGATTATGAGCTAGAAACCGGAAGAGATTTAAAATAACTCCAGAAGAATCCAAAGTGCTATCCCTTTCCTCTGGATCAGTTGTAGATTCACATAGAAGTATAAGGGATTTTATTTCTCGGACCTAACTATCACTCAAGTTTCTCCGAAATGAAACTTCCAAGTAAATTTGGACCCTGAATGAAACAAAGTTCCCAATGGTTATTTATGTACGGAAAGCAGATGATAATGGTATCAAAAGCCTCTAAAAACACGAAGGAAACATTCCTTACCCAAAATTCCTTCTAAAACGCAATATGGCTATTATCTCCTAAATTTAAGGAAATGATGATTAAGAAACATTAAGCTAAGAAATAAATGTCTAATTGACTAGTGTTAGTTGCAGTGATCACTGAGTCAACATCCTTGGTCTTTATGTCATTTTCATTGGAAGCACATATACTTGCCTGTGTTTGATAATTTCGGAGATAATTACCCCAAGAAATGAACTTCCAAAGACTAGCATAGATTGCATTGATCTCTGGGTTGGCATCCTATCCCTACTGATCATATGTAAGGTCAGCTTGTACTTGTCTGTTAGGGCATAACTTTGCCGGATCAATCTCTCTCTGTTCTGATTTTCTTTTAACAAAATGCAAATCTTTAGTCACCAATGGATGGTTGATATCGATATAATAACATACATACATGTAACAAGTTTTATTTGCCAATTCCTTAAGAAACATCCTACCTAAAGGTTCCTTATTTTTCAGATTCTTGCGTATGTGTCTCAAGTTCATAAGGTTATTCTTCCCGAGGACCTTATCGATCATGATACTATGACACTTCAACAGGTATTAAAGTTAATATTCATATCTGTGCGTGCACTGATTGCATAGTACTTCCTTTGTAAAGTTGTTTGAAGTAAATTTCGTGTATTCTAAACTGGAAGATGACTATCTGTTTTATTTTTTATGTTTTCTTTGATGGATTTTGAATATAGCCAACTATCAAATATTTTGATTGAGTCTGCTTATTGGCAATGGAATACATTTTGCAATTTACGCTTCTTGTTTGATTTAAACTGAAACTTCAACATTCTGAGCATTACCCATAAATATTACTAAGGAAATGGGTGATAAATACGTTTACCATCTCAAGGCCAAAGCTGAATTTCAGGTCAACATGCACAAGCACATATATTGTCTAGTAAATTTGATCTTACAACAGATTATAGAATACAATTGTATAATTAGTGCATGAATAACTGATGATAACTTATTCATAGTTACTTGTGAAATCTATTTATTTTTAACTACAAGAGTTAAAAACGGGCGGTGGGAGTGGTGAGGACCATTCATATAAAACGAATAAATTTTCATGATCTTGAAAACATGGTCTAATGCATTTAACCAGAATATTTATGATTTTAATCTGCAGTAGACTTCTGTTATTTACCAAATAACTGTCTGTTTGCTGCTAACTTCTCCTTGAACTCATACAGTGACCTATCCAATGTGTTATGCACTTGCAGGGAAAATAAGTAAACTAATACTAATTTAAAATATTCAATGTATGAATATCCTATTATTTATTTGATTGAACTGGTGCCATCATACTGTCCCGCAAGGATGGGGTCTTCCAAATTGATTGCTTATTCTTATTACTTATATCGAGAATACTTTTTATTGATGTTGTTATCATTATTATATTCTTGAAATTCCGAAGCCAAATTCCTGGTTTGCAACTTTTATTGAACGGGTGCCATCATACAGTCCTGTTCAGAATGCTGTCCTCCAATTTAATTGCTTATTGTTATAACTATTGAGATTACTTTTTATTGATGTTACTATCACTATTCCATTCTTGCAATTTTGAAGCTAAATTCCTGGATTGCCAATCTTCTTTGGAATTTTTCCAGATTGAGAGTAACATCGTTCGATGTCCAGACCCTGAATATGCAGAGAAGATGATAGCTGCAATTGATGCTGTGCGAGTGCGAGGTGATTCTGTTGGTGGTGTTGTAACATGCATTGTTAGGAACTGTCCTCGTGTAAGTCTTTCCACCTGACTCTATCAAGCTGAAATAATTTGGCAGGATAGCAAATAGAGATAAAAGCGATAACAACTGCAAAGGTTTTTATTAGTAAACTCAGCTATCACATGATTAGTTGGCTTTAAATAGAAATACAACTACATGTTTTTTATTTTGCTCAAATACAGTGTTTCTAAATTTCGGGTTATAGTGACGCAATATGAGTGTCTTAGTGTTGCTAATGGTCTTTGTTTTTTTATACTATTCATTTTTTTACATTTTACTGATTAACTTGGGCTTCCTTACTTTTAAAATAAACCCGACGTTAGCCTTTTCATTTCCAGGCCATGCAACCTTTGAGTACCATTCTATGACCCAAGTTTCTTTTCCTCCTCTTAAACTTAGACATCAACCATTCTCTTCCAATACTCAAAACACTCAAACATTTTCTCCCAGTCTAGCAACACCTCCGTTTTTAAAGGTAAAAATACCCTTTTAAATTTTGCTTTCTCCTTTCTTAAATCTTCCCCTTCCTTGTTTCTTTAATATCTTCCTCCTTGTCCTTTTCTCTCTTTTTTTCTTAAACCCGCCTTCTACCAAACTTGAATTTTTTTTTTCTTTGTTCTTTTCTTATTCTCTCTTATACAATAAAATGTGCCCTCTATGTGGTGGTTTCTGCTATTTGCCCGTGACGCTATCCACTGTATGATAGGCTTTTAAGCATTTCACAATTTTCCGTAACTTTCTATTCACAACTCTGCTTAAATATGTTTTTCGTCTCAACAGATTAATCAATTTTGGTTTGTTTCGTTTCTTTGGTTCAATCCCTGATTTTGTTAAAAATACATGTTTTTAGTCTGTCACTAGATTTGCGTTGTTAAGTGATGCTGAGGCATAATCAAGTTTTGCAACATGTCAATGATCCGTTTGTCATATCATCACTTTAAGGGAGTGAATCTAATTATAGGGGCTAAATGGAATAAAATCTGGGGTCAAATGGAAACAATTTCTTAGGTAGCAAAATGAAAGTTTGTTATTTCTCTGGGAAGATAAAACATATTTAAGCCTTATTTTTTTTATCTTCTAGGAATATTTCTAACTTTTAGCTTTGACCCTACCTGTAATAGTGCCTAATGAATCTGGTGCAGAAAATGGTAGAAATTTGGCCATAAAAAGCTGTACTCTTTAGTCATCTACGAGTTTTAGAAATTCCCTTCCTTGCATAGCATAATTTACTTTTACAAATAAGTTGTAGCCCATGCCCATAAATATCAGATTGCTCTTTAAGGTATTTTGACGCGCTTATACATTAATTTAATAATTAGAATGAGAGAAAAACACTCTGCTTTGAAACCATGCTTGTTGTTTTGCAACTTTGAATCTCCCTTAAAATCTTGTAAGGCACCTCTTAGTTCTCATCCTAACACCTGGTAATTTTTATTTATATTATTCAGTTTTTTCTATTAATTTTCCGCTTAGAATAAAAATTACCTTATTATTTTTCAGGGTCTTGGTTCACCAGTGTTTGACAAACTTGAGGCTGAGTTGGCTAAAGCTGTTATGTCTTTGCCTGCAACCAAGGGCTTTCAGTTTGGTTCTGGGTTTGCAGGTACTGAAACTTCCTTGTCTTGTACCAATTAAGCAACGTCATTTTCTTTGATAACTTGAGTCTGAGGTGTGTTCTGATGGCTTAATGAAATCATTATAGGCACCTTCTTGACTGGGAGTGAACACAATGATGAGTTCTATATAGATGAACATGGAAGGACAAGAACAAGAACAAATCGCTCTGGTGGGATACAGGTATTTGTGCTTGTCCTATAATTACTAATTAGTTTCTAGGTGTGCTCGATGATGGTCATGTGTCTATATTTGTTTTACTTAAATTATCTGTATTGATAATCAGGGTGGAATTTCCAATGGGGAGATCATTAATATGAGAATAGCTTTCAAGCCAACATCGACTATTGGAGTAAGTTTAATCTCTTCTCTTTCTATCTTCATCAGTGTCCCATTCATCCGTTAAACACACATACTAGCCAATCTTACATGTTCACGATATCTTTCGCAATGCTTATTCTTATTAGACTATCTAGGATATTTTAGAGTAACTTTAGTAATCTCTTGTGATTTTTGTATTTATTTTTGCGTTACCATGTGTATTTTACGTTATGTGAACATGGCGTTACACTTTCTGCAGAAGAAGCAACATACTGTGACACGGGATAAAAAGGAAACAGAGCTGATAGCCCGTGGTCGCCATGATCCTTGTGTTGTTCCAAGAGGTTAATAACCGTGCTTTTTTAGTTAGAATGCTGTTTTTTGTATTATCTTTAGTTCATTTTTTTGACTTCATCTCTAATATAATTAATCTAAGTTGCTGAGAGGACAATCTTTAGAATTGTTAAATTGAACTGAAGGTCAAGATAATTTTTTACACGAGAACTCCTCCTTAAAAGACATCTAAATCTAATGTCAGAAAGAAAGGAGAATTGAGTATTATGTGTGTGCGCATGATTTTCAATCATGACAACATTTCAAGTTTTCGACTCTTGCTTGAATTGTAATCACTAGAAAATAAAATCTCTGAAAATTTTGTTGGACTGGGCTTGCAGCTGTACCCATGGTAGAGGCAGTGGTAGCTTTGGTTCTTGTGGACCAGTTGATGGCACAATATGCACAGTGTAATCTCTTTCCCGTAAACTTAGATTTGCAAGAACCCATGGTGCCCGCATTAGAGCCAGAAGAAGTACCCTTCTGAAGAATATGAAGAGGATGCGTAAATCAGTATTTCTCTGCCTTCTGGCTGTAGTATTTAGTTGACGGTTAATTCATTTTGATGAAAGTTCTAGTTTCCTTCTGGCGAGGATCCATCTCCTAGTCATGTTCGCCTTGTGGCAGATATTTTTGCGTATGCAATTTATGTTCTTGTATTATTAGTGTAAGTTAATCTGTGTTTCTTTTTATTTTCTCCTTTTTCATTTCGAGGGTGAACGTGGTTTTCTAGAAAGCCTGGTCGCAAAAGCACCGAGATGTATCCTTAAGTGAACTGGAATTATATACTGTGAGAAATATAACAGTTTTTGCTCTAGCAAGTGTTGCTATGCATTTCAATAAATGAAAGCTTTGGGATGTTTAGCTGGCTGTTAATAATATATATTATGCATTGTGAATACGAATTACAAGGTCAATTTTTTACTTTCATGCCTTTCTTTTTTGCTTGTTTACGTGTTCTTAACTTCACAATTTTTTGGCGAACTTTTAGAGTAGCGGATTCCTTAACTAGTTAAATTATACTCTGCTGGACACAATACTTAATTTATTTGTCATGTAAGAAATAGAAATTCACTGTAAGTGCGTACCACAAATTACCACACTAAATCATAAAATATCACAGTATATAGTTGACTCAACTTTACAAAACGCGCCCTTTTTCTTTCACGTTCTCCGAAATATGGAAATCTAATAGTGGCAACAGAAGGTTTAAGTCATTCTTGTATCCATGCACATATTTTCAAATTGAAGGTTCTCTTTTAATTATTTTTATTTCGCTAGGAATAACTCTATAAAATGAAATAATGGTTATTTTAGGAAGGAAATTATTTAATATTTTTTAAATAATCATTCTGAAATGAAGGCAAAATGATTTTTTTTGTAATCAGAATTCCAACTCTTTTTAAAAGAGAAAAATAATAATGACATTTTGGCCATAAATTATTTCAACAAAAAAGAAAATGGATGTAGAGATATCTTTCAGGGAGGGGTAGGGTGATGCTCACATCTTTTTGGTAAAAAAGTTTACAAGATATTTTAGTAATTTTCTTAAAATAGTAGTTAACATGCCTTCAATGGGAAATTAAAAGTAAAATAAGGTATAGTGGAGTTTTGTCCAGAGAGAGAGGGAAAGATATATTTTTAATATATGAAAGGAGAATTTTATACATCTTTTAAAAATAAAGTGTCTTTTACTCTTAAGATTATAATAGTTTTAAATTAAATTAATGATCTAAGAATATTCAGCTTTACTTTATTACTTTAAAGGTAGATTTCTATTAAGCCGAGCCGAGCCGAGCCGAGCTTCATCCAATTTGTTTTTTAACAGAGAAGCACGAGCAATATTAAAAGTCCAAAAAAGGTTAGTAAAGAAAAATTTAGAACACAACCGAACTTATTTTTAATTTTAAAGTTGTCCCTTGACGGGTTTACCGTTCACTCCAACTTATGGTTCAGGGCAGTTTGTTTAAACAAAAAAATAATAGTTTTAAGATGTACAAAATGTGGTTTACATTTTACAGATTTTATGGAATATTCCGAAAAACACTTTTTTTTATTTAAAAAAAGTAGTCATAGTTTCTGCTTTTTTACATAAAAAAAAAATCAAAATAGCTTCTCCAAATAATATACAGTTGATTTTTTATTTTTCTTCAAAAAGTTTAAACAAACACATTAAACACTCTTTGTAAGATAATTCAAAAGGAGAAAACATAAAATCAAAAGGGAAACAGATCCCAATTGAACCATCCTTTAATATGCCAAACCTATTACTCAATATAGGAAGCATAGATCCCCAATTGTTAACAAATTACATAGAGCAATGGTCCTCTGCTGTAATTAGAAACTATAAATTACATCATGAACCTCAGGTTAATGACAGTAATGAAATGATAGCTAGAGCTGAAACTTATTTAGGAGATTTAGCAAAAGCTTGCTGGGAATCATTTAAGCAAACCCATCCAGAAATCATTAAAAATAATTTGATCGAACCAGGACCAAATATTTACAATTTTGTAAGTCTAATACAAAGATTATTTACTGCCCAGTCAGTAAATGATGGAAACACAATTAGACAAAAAATCTACTTAGGCAATCTAGAAAGATTATCTATAAGTTATTTCGGAAACATTAAAAAATTTGTCCAAGATTATTTACATAAAGGCTTTATTACAGCTAAAAGTAATAGAACCTAGTGTTAGCCCTCATAGAAGCCCTGCTTTTATTGTAAACAAACACAGTGAACAAAAAAGAGGAAAAACCAGAATGGTTTACAACTATAAAAGACTTAATGATAATACCCAATTAGATGGATATACAATCCCGTCTAAAGACGTATTAATAAACAGAATTCAGAAGGCAAAATGGTTTTTTAAATTCGACTTAAAATCAGGATTCCATCAAGTAAAAATGGACTCAGAATCTATAAAATGGACAGCATTTTCCTGTTCAGAAGGGTTATTTGAATGGAAAGTTATGTCATTCGGATTAAAAAATATCCCCCAAATTTTCCAAAGAAAAATGGATAATATTTTTGGAGAATACAAAAATTTTACATGCACATACATCGATGATGTTCTAGTATTTTCAAAAACAAAAGAAGAGCACTATCTTCATTTAAAACAAATCCTGCATGTATTTGAAAAATACGGATTGATTATCTCAAAATCAAATATAGAAGTCTGTAAAAATCATATATCATTCCTAGGTGCTGAAATAGGAAATGGAAAAATAAAACTCCAACCTCACATAGCACAAAAAATAATTGATTTTCCTGACAAAATGGAAGATATAAAGACCTTAAGATCCTTTTTGGGATTATTAAATTATGCAAGAGGATATATAAAAGATTTAGGAAAATATACATCTCCTCTGTATAACAAAACTTCTTTAACCGGACAAAGAAAATTTAACTCTGAAGATATTAAATTAGTTAAAGAAATCAAAGAAAAGGTGAAAAACCTTCCAGAATTATCCCTACCACTAGATTCGGACTATTTAGTCATAGAATGTGATGGGTGTGAATTAGGATGGGGAGCCATCCTAAAGAAAAAGAAAAACAAATATGCAAATACAACAGAAGAAGAAGTTTGCAGGTATACCTCAGGAAAATACCATATAAATCCTCAGGTTTACTCTACATCAACAGATTATGAAGTAAATGCTGTAATAAACTCCGTAAAAAGTTTTGAACTATTTGTTATAAATAAGACCGAAATAACCATAAGAACAGACTGTGAAGCTATAGTTGCTTATGCAAACTCCCAGTTACACAGTGATAAGAAACCACACAAAAGATGGATACTATTCAAAGAATTGGTCTATCACAATGGTATAAAAGCAACTTTTGAACACATCAAAGGTAAAAAAAATATTGCTATTGATATACTATCTCGTTTTGCAGGTGGTCATGAGACCGACAAAGGTCAACTACCCTAGTGTAAAAGAAAAAATGAAGTTTGGGAACCAAGAACTTCCCATACTTACAAATCACTATCTCTACTACGGTAGAGAACAAATGAATGAAAAATTCAATGTTCTGATAGACCATATATGGAACATACCAAAAACTATTGACCGTAATGAAAGTTATGTAGTATCAATTAAAAGAGGTATCATTTGTGCCCTTTACAATTTCTGCAATGCAGATAACCAAGGAATACCAATCCTTACAAAGGCCTCTCCTTCAGGGAAAGGTTATACTTATTTGTCACTCTTGACCGGACCCCACAAAGGAGTCTTTACAAATTTTGCTGATTTATGCATAGCAAAAGAAGGGATAAATAATCCTCGATTCAAAGGCTTCTACACAAAGGAAGAAGCAGAAAAGTCTCTTGAACTTGACACTATCAATCCAGAGACTATAAAACAGCCAGTCCTATTCAAGTCAAAGGCCAAAGCAGTGCAAGGCCCAACTCTTATAAAGACCAAGTGGTCGCCTCCCTGACGCCAATAAAAGAAATTTAAAATATTACAAAAATTTCTTTTGAAAATCCATCGACAGGAAGCCGAAGTCCCTGGAATATATGTAAAAGTACAGGCATACTTGAATTCCAGAAACATCTGTTGCAATAGTGATGAACTATGCAGAAAAGTCTCTAATGGTAACTGCCCATGTAAGGTAAAATTCTTGTTCCGAAAAGCAGCTATTGATATGAAACAATACAAAGCATTAGAGTACGAAGATCTTGCTCTCACTCCAAAACTTTTTCTTGAGTATGGATTATTAGACTCAGTTCTAATCCCTTCATCCAGAAAGTTTGACCAGTTTGAGCCAGCTGAAAATGAGGCTATAAATTATTTACAAGCAGTCATGATGAATCAGGTTGCTTTGAAAATCACTCCTTTAATCTAAGAATATTCAGCTTTACTTTATTACTTTAAAGGTAGATTTCTATTAAGCCGAGCCGAGCCGAGCAGAGCCTCATCCCATTTGTTTCTTAACAGAGAAGCACGAGCAATATTAAAAATCCAAAAAAGGTTAGTAAAGGAAAATTTAGAACACAACCGAACTTATTTTTAATTTTAAAGTTGTCCCTTGACGGGTTTACCGTTCACTCCAACTTATGGTTCAGGACAGTTTGTTTAAACAAAAAAATAATAGTTTTAAGATGTACAAAATGTGGTTTACATTTTACAGATTTTATGGAATATTCCGAAAAACACTTTTTTTTATTTAAAAAAAGTAGTCATAGTTTCTGCTTTTTTACATAAAAAAAACTCAAAATAGCTTCTCCAAATAATAAACAGTTGATTTTTTATTTTTCTTCAAAAAGTTTAAACAAACACATTAAACACTTTTGTCAATTACTTCTTAAACATTTTTAACATTTTGCTATCTTCTTTCATTTGAAGGTGTATTATCATCTCTGCAATAAATAAAAAGAAAATCTCTCAACTACCTTAAACTACTTTTCTTTTACCGTTATTTTTTGTTCGTGTTCATTTGACTATTTATCGTTTTCAATTTGTTTTTTAACCTTATTCTAAATTAAACTTCAACGATGTTTTTTAAAAGAATCGGTTAAATTTAACAATAATATTACATCACAATTTAAATCATTCATTGTAAATTTAAAATAGAATTTATATATTTATATATATAGATATATATTCTATGATATAATTTATGTGTTAAAAATATTTTCCAATTATATATATAGAAAATTAAGTAATGTACAATTTACAATGCCAACGGTTACATATACATATGTATTTTTGATAGTTTTTCTTAATATTTTGTGGATTTGTGAAAATTGAACACATAAAAGAGTTTTAAATAACATACCATGCTAAACCAATTAAGCTAGATTCCCTTAACATAATTGTATGTATTAATTATGTAAATATAAATTTATTATAGACTTAAATTTAACTAAATATATACGTTTATCCTTTACTGTTTGAAATTGATAATATTAGTATTTTTTAAAAATAATAGTTATGCACTATTATTATTATTATAAAACTTTTATACTATTAGCTAATAAAAATAGTTTAATAAGATCTTTAAGATAAATAACTGTAAAAAATAAAAATCAACAAATATATGGCCGTTTATAGTTGATTGCTGGTGTGAATTCTTTTTACCTTATCACTACATATAGTATTTATTCTTATCACAACTTTGAAATGCTTCAAAGATTCGTGGGAATTTGGAATACAAATGACCCTGATTAAGGTGGAAAAGGAGACAAAGAAATGGGAGAATATCCGAATTTCAGAAACGAGGAAACAAATCCCTGTCCCAGTTAGTGCTGTGTGTGAATCTCTGAAATCATATACAAGTGTCTTAGTCAGATACTAAATAATTAGTATAATCATTTGGGTTAAAATTTGATTAAGACTAAGTACTCAAACTTTGTCAGTCTTAAAAAGTAAGCTTATCTAATATAGAATAGGTTGTTAAAGTATCTTAGTTGGTTTGCCTTTAATTAGATATTATGATATTTGAATCCTTTTCCCGCAAAGTGATGTCTACTATGGTAATTTAAATTTTAAATATTTCTAAATTTCATAACTAAATAATTTGTAAAAGCATAAAATATATTTTAATCATAAATAAAAGGACTAAGTTATGAAAACTAGTGGTTGATTGATGAATTTTAAGAAAATAATTTATTTTTAAAAGAAATTTAATATATTCTAAAATAAAGTATATTCTTTGAAAAATATTTTAAAAAAATTAAAATATAAAAAAATTATGAGAATAATTCTACTATTTAAAATTAGATTATTTTAAGTTTCACCTAAAAAAAAGTAAGAATATGAAATGATACATATTTTTCTTATCTCAATTTATTAATTTTATTTTCATATTCTCTTGCGATCAATTTTGATTAGATAGTTGACTTAATTTCAATTAAAATATTCTCAACCTAATCAAGGTGTAAGCGTTATCAATTTGGTATTACTTTTTTATTCACGTGGATAAGTTTCTTTCAGTTAAAAATTAAGTATGGTTAGTTTTTGGTGATTCTCATAAAGATTACTTTTTTATTGATATAAGATAATGTTATTTATTACTTTACGTTAGTTAAATTTTATCTTAACATTAGTATTCATTATAAAGTAAGGAAAAAGGTTATTTAGACGTCACTTTTAGTTACTAAATAAAATGATTATTAATTATAATTAAAATAATCATCAAATTAAGTTTTGGTGGTTAAATAATTACAAATTAAAAATGATGATTGAATTTAATGACTAATTTAAATAATTAGTATCTAATATTAGCTACAAAGATTTCTAAATTGATATCTAATTTAGAGACTAATTTAAAATCTAATGATATAAGTGACTAAAACCTTGGTAGCTAATGTTAGATACCAATTATATTGACTTAATTGGTGACTAAATTTAGTTATTATTTTTATTTTGTAGTTATTTAGCAATCAAAGCCTAATTTGGTAATTATTTTGGTTATAATTATCAACTTTTATTTGATAGCTAGAAATTGGTGTCTAAATAGTTTTTTCTTTTTTTGATTATTTTTTAATTGATATCAAACACAGGCATAGCTTTTCTACTTAACATTAATAGTATTATTTTTAGTTGGTATTGTTTATGATTGTTTTTTACCAATGTTGATAAGAACTCAAATTAGAATTATTTATTAACTAACATTAATTAAAGTTTTCTCGACCAACATTAATGTGACTATTTTTTTGCATTAGATCTTTAGGATTTAGGGTTTGCATTTGTCAATATTTTACATGACTATTTTTTGCAACAAAGTATAAAATATAATTTTTTAAACATTAGATCTCAATCCATGGAAATAGTTTCTCACTGACACGAACATAACATCTTGCTTATATATCTTTGTCTCATAATATTTTGTATTGACAAACAATAGAAACACATGGTCTTAAGAATTCTTGGTACAATTATAACATTATAAATACTTATTTTATATTATAGAGAGTGTCTTTCAAGAGGGTCTCACAAAGACTTGTCATCATCAAAATCTCTTGAAGAAGTGCTAAAACTACTCAACACCAACAAGTTTGCTGAAAATGACTAAATGTCAACAGTGTGAAGATCATCAACCTGCTTTTTACTCTAGTTTCCATAAAAGCTATATAAGTATGTCTAATAATTTATGTGTGTGTCAAAATGTTTCTTCAAGAAGATATAAGTATTTAATGTTACGTGAAGGACATTTAATGCATCTCTATGTTTGAATGTAGACAAACACAAGCTTGAAGAAGTAGAGGACCTTATGTGAAATCTCAACTATTAGGAATGATTTGCAACGATTCTTTCTTTTTAACTCCTATATATAGAAGATTCCTTGAAAAATAAAGGTTAAGGACTACGAATATACGCTTTTGCAACAAGAACATTGTTTGTGTTCCTTAACAATAAAATAATAATTTTGATCTTGTATCCGTTGTAGGATGTTACCCTCTTTTAGTTAGCAATGTTGTAATAATTTAGATCACATTCTTTGTAAAAATAAAATTGTCTTAGCTATGAGTGATTGTGCTTCAAAGAGTTAGAAGTGGTTTTGTTTCAAATAATATTTAGTCTTAATTAGGAGTGATTATGTTCTAAACAATACTCAATCTTAATTAAGAGTGACTTTATTTTAAATAATACTTTATCTAACTAGGAGTAGTTACACTTCAAATAATACCATAATCTTTAGCCAGGAGTAGTTAAAATTCAAAGAATATTTTTTGTACTTTCAAATGTTAGTTTGATAATAATACTTGATTATATTGATTAAGAATTGAACATAGTTTAAACTTTTAGATGAGTTAATTTAAAACCATCCAATATAATTTTTTTCTACTTTACATTCTTTCTATTGCATATTATTATTTTGCATTCAATTATAGAATGAGAGTTTTATTGCATATTATTCTTTTGCATTCAATTATAGAATGAGAATTTTGCTAAAATGATTTTTAGAAAGTTTTTAACCATATGCATATTAATTCAAAGCTGTGTGTTTATTGTCTTTATCATAAACTACTCTAATCAAAAAAAATTTTAAGTACCTCTTGTCAGGTTAGAACTTTTATTTAACTACTTTTATCAAATATTAATTATATAAAAAATTTAAATAAATAATTCAATCATCATTTCTTATATGTTTTACATGTTTTCACATAATTCAATAGTTTTTTAACCAAGAAGTAATCTAAAATTCTTAGAACTTTTCCAATAATCAAACAAATTCTTATTTTTTAAAAAAATATTAATTAAAGTATCAAGTATCAAACTATTGTAAAACCCTTTAAAAATTGAATATAAACTATTATCAATGCCCCTTAAAAAATTAAAATCAGTAAAAAAATAAGACAATCATGAACCTCAACTACAGAAATCTAATTAAAATATAAAAAAAACAACTCTAAATTAAGAAAAATGACACATTAATACCGAATATTTTTATAAACTCTTAACTAAAAGAAACAATTTAAATTCTACATATTTAAATTTTTTAAAAATTATAAAATTATTATATAATAAAAAAATTTCTTAAGAGTGTGCCATATGGTTTCGGGTTGTGTGCCCAGAGGTTCTCGGACCTTACCCCATAGGAGGTTCCCGGTCGTACCCTTACTGATATTATGCATAAAGCTAAACATAAAAATAAAATGTTCATTAAATATATTCATTTTAATATTTATTATTTAATAAACATCATGTCCTCTAATAATATTTCTCACAACATCAGTTAATTACAGTGATAAAAGCTGAAACTGTCAAACTAAATTTTATGTAATATTTTTTATATAGATTCAAATCATATAAACCAAATATGTTATTGTTCTATCAAGGAGTTAAGGACACGAATATTAAATATTATTATCTTGTTTTTTCTTCCGTCTGAATTCTTTATTTATAATTAACTATTTCTCTAGAAATTTATAGGATTAAATCTCCTTTAATTGATTGAGATCCACAAATTTTATTAATTTTTTTCTTTAATTGATTGTTCTTTGCGGTAAAATTCCTAACATCACAATTATATTAAGTCATTATCTTTCTATCACATTCAACGATTGATGATAACTAACGACCAATAATGTTTAGCAAAAGAAATTAAATAGAATTGAATTGCTTCACAATTATAATTGCTTTGAAATTGTAGTTTTTGTTATTATCCACAATGATGACCCATTTAGACGACAGCTTATAGTTTGTGATATGTCGTATTTGCATGATTTGACTTTATAATGTATACATTCGAACCTACTTTTTCTTAATCTTTAATAATATAGTTGCTGAATTTCTGTTTGGATAGTTATATACTGTGTTTATCTTGGAACTTTATCAAATTCTTCCTTAAAATTAATCACGTGTTACATTACAATTATTAATGTTTATTTTTTAACTAATCTGGTCGTTGAAACTGAAGGATCTGCATGGAATATATATATGATTAGATATCCCTAATGACAGCTTTATTTATTTATTGAAATTATGTGATCAATTTATTTTATTTATTGCAATTTATAACCAAACCATTCCTTTCTTAGTAGTTAGGTTAATGGGGCCTTTCTTTCGTTACAATTAGACCAAAACAAGTTATTTTATAAAAAGTAAATGTAAATAAATAACCTTCTAATGGCTTGTAAAACAAAAATAACCCTCTGGTGTGTGGATTTTTAGATCATTCGTTTTTTTCAATCAGACGACACGTATATCAAGGTTAGGATAACGATACAATTTAGTTATGTCTAAATTGAGAGATAATTTTTAGGGGTAATCAATGGTGTATTATATTATATATAGTCTATTAATTGTCAATAATTTTAGTTTGATAGAAGAGATGTTTCAGAATTTGATGAAAAACAATTTTACTCTTTTTGTTAAGAGTTCTATTTATTATTAGTTATAATATATTTTTTTTTCTATCTATTTTACATGTCTTTTCGATCTATTAAATTATAAATTAATTTTATTTACTAATAGAACTAATCATAATGTCATCATTAAAAATGATAATACTTATAATAAAATATTAATATAATTTAAATTAGTTTTTCTAAATAATTGTTGCAAATAAGTTGTACAAAAAAGTAGAAAGTTAGGTAAAATTAATTTCTATTTAGTTTTATAGATCTAAATAAAATAAATAAATTTAAAAAATCAAACTCTAAATCATTTTTCAATCATTAATGTATTTTGATTTTGATTTTGATAATTTGATTCTCAACAAAATATCTAATAAAAATCACTCACGTAAATATTTGCAAGTAAAATTGCATGGCACTCATAACTTTTTTTTTTTTTTAACAAACGGATAAGTAAAATATTTGTATATACTACCCATAAATATTTATTATAAATTTTATCTACAGACATTTGCGGTAGATATTATTTAGTATTTTTTATCACAATCAAGAACATTTGTGAGTATATATATAAAATGAGATGAGAATAAAAGAATATTTTAGTGAAAAAGTCATTCTTAGTCATAATCTAATAATAACATAGGCTAAAAAGAAAGAAGTGTGGGAAATATTCAATTTGACCAATACATTGACTTGGTCAACAACCAAACTAATGAATCTCTCATGCCACTTAAATTTATAAATTGTACTTCTGCTAATAAATCTAAGAATTCCGGATTTGTCTAGATTAAGATTATCGTAGTTGTACAGAAAACATGTACTAATGTTACGGTTATTTATCGTGTGTTTAATAACAACAACACATGCATGCCGAATTTTCCCTACGAAATTACCAACCCAATTAACACAACAACCAGATGTTCTGCACATCTTAATTAGCATATAAAAGCAAGAAATTGAAGAAAGAGTTCATATATATAATGAACAAACGCATGTAATCATATAGTTTAAGTTCTACACATTTTTTCATCGAATAAATTCACAATGGCCTCATTCAAGTCCTCCAATCAGTACTTAGTTAATAGGGTCCTTGTCTATTAATCGAAATTAAAAGACTCTATTAATTATTGGCAAATTAATTAAGCACCTTCCCAAATGAAGGTAAGCATCATTCTCATTCCAATTCATGGTGGCATGAAAGTGAAATATCACTATACCATATATTATAAAATCTAGGAAAAAGATGCATACTGCACAGCTACAATTCATGTTGAAGTTGAACTCTGTAATAATAAACCCAAATAAGAAGTTTTTGTAAGCACGGCACCTAATAATAGGGACTTAATCTCTCACATTCAATTATTTATTTCTATAATCTTATTTTTGGCGTCATCACTTTAAGTTAGCAATCCTTCTAATCCAACACCAACAACTAGAGCCATATATATATGATTGATTGCCTTTTTCATTGTATTTTTCAGCTCACACATGATAACTCAAGAGAAAAAAAAAAAAAAGCGAGACCAAGCAATTAGTGACGTAAAATATATATTAGTTTTATCATTTAGTGGAATTTGTCGTTATCATTGTGATCATTTTCAGGGTTATTATAATGTAATTATTTTAATAGAGTTTAGTAGGAGGTCGTGTTTGGGGCCCTATGAGCAAGCTAATCCGTTGATAATGAAAACGGGAGGGAACAAAGATAGGGAAAGAGACCAAATGGAAGAGGATAAAGCAATAATTTTGAATAATATAATAAAGATTCCATTATGAAGTTTGGTCATCCATAACATAAAGACCAGATAGTATTAAATTTATATGATGCCATATTAAAGATAATTAGCCCTGTGGTTGAAGCCAGTACGAAACAAAAAAGCATAAAATATATATTGGTAGATTATGAAGACAAATGGCATATACATAGAAAAGATGAATAGCTCCAATGAACATGACAAAAAGCAACGCACCCACTATTATTTTTCTTTGAACAACGACTCTGCACCAGCTACAATCACTTCAAAAGTGACTTATTTTATGAACGGATTGCACTCCTTTTAGCTATTTCTAAACAGGAAATTAAGTTAGAACTTCCACCAATTGTGACTCAATAAGATGGTGACCTTCTTGTAATCATGTATGAATAATAATAATAATAATAATAATAATAATCTTGAGGCTCTCTTTCTTTAAATCTATGTTTGTGTATGTAAAGTGCTTTAGCCCAATAAATGGTATCTTTCACATTGAATAGTGGAAGAGATGGAGAAAGCATGGTATTAATTATGAGATGCTAAATGTGATCAAAGCAAGACAAAATGTCAAAAAAAGCAACAATTGACAAAACCCATCAATTTATCTTTATGTCTGTTTGATTAGTAGAGGGGAATTTAATTAGGTGGGAAAAGTATCTTTCTGAAAGGATGAAACAGTGGGGGTGTAGGATTTTGATCCATGATCACTTAAAAATTGCAAAAAAACTTGGTATAAACACTGTCAACGTTAACTTTTTCACTGGAATAGTAGAACATAGTTCTTGTCTGCTCATGCATGTGAAACAATGGTAGGGTCATGCTTTGGTCTTTTACACCACCTTATTAGATGGATTCATGTTAGAGTAGTTTATATAGTTTATACCATCTTAGAGGTAAATCATGACTCGTGTTACCACGTCATTAGTATCTTGATAGAAAGAAATTATGATTCTTTTGGGGTGATTCATGATAACGACACATGCATGGGGTAAATTGGTTATTGTCATTTTCTTTGTTAGGGTTTTGAATTGAGTTTACTTAGTTAGGGTATATAGAATTGGTGGTTTAACTACTTGACTAAGATGATCCAACATCTACAAATGGCATTGAATTGAGTTATATTTTGTATTGTGTGGTTTATGAATCGTTATCAAATCGTGTTCTCAAAATGAACTCTCTCGATGGTTACTAAATTAAAACCCTCCCAAAGTATAATAAAAAGGAAAATTTGTATCCAAAAGGAAAATTGGTGAACAAATCAAAAGGGCAACAAGTCCCTAAAAGTTAAAAGGTGGGGTAGGTTACCCTCAATTACGGGGAATGGAAAGTAATGCCCACCAGATCATTTTCTCAATCTTCTGCTTTCACTTCTTGTTTCTTATCTGTTAGGCTTTCAATACTACTGCTCAAAATTATATTAAATAATGGAAATGATATGCTCTTTTATAATTATAATAAGAAAATGGTGTGCTCTTTTCAAAGAACGGCATAAATACATAATTTTAGTGAAATGGACGAAATAACAATTTTAGTGTAATAAATATGTATCTACACTGCAATTAATTAAAAATAATGATAATTTATATAATTTTTAGGACAAATATGACGTAAGAAAATAACAATGGGTTATAATTAAGTGCAATGAAAAATGTAATGTGTTTTTTAGTAATTTCTTATCGCAATAGCACAGTTTAAGATAACTTTCCTTATAGTTTCTTCTAACCATAAAAAATTTGATGTAAACTAATTTGGTGTGTGTGTATATAGAAATACTATCAATAATGTTTAGATTTATTTAAGTTTGATTAGTTATCTATAAAAAAAAAACTATTTTAGTTCTTAATATTTTAAAAATAAGTAAAAAAAAATATTACCATAATTTAAAATTGACAAGATTAATAATGTAAATATATTAGCATTTAAAAATTATCACAATTTTTAAAAAATATTTTTCCTGTAAAATTCTTTTTAACTATCAATATGATTAAAATTATTTCACTTTTATATTAAATACACACGTAATTATTCATTAATCTGAAGAGAATGTTGCTAAAATAAAACCATTAACTTTAAAATTAGACCTGATTAGTTGTTATTCACTTATTTTTCAGTGCACCACACTTATTTGCCAATACTCGAATCGCTTGGGTTAAAGGAGATTCAAAAGCACTCTTACAGCCCCCAGAACAACGGCTACTTCTCTAATAACTATAGAGAACACCTACTATTCACATTCATATTTATATTCTAACAAGATAAAGTCTAGTAAAATACAAAATCATGCTTTTAAATTGCAAAAAAAAAAAAAAACGAAAACCTTGCAATTTATGCATAAATACAATTGCAGAATCCAGAAGCCATGATTTAAATTAAAAAAAAATAAAAGTTTACAAATTTTATGATGACCTAATTAATTATACTTTTAGTTGTTAAGTTTATTTATGTGGGTCTATATCTTATTTAAAATGACAGGATAGTCTCGTTTTCAAGTTACAATATTTATTTGAGTCTTTTCTATTAATATTATTTAATTGAGTAACGAAATCAATAACAGATGCCATGTAGACAAATGAATATTAAAAATAATCTATAATAACAATAAAGTGTAACTTGTGAATGGAAATGAAATCCTTTATGTCACGTTAGATCAATAACCATGTATTGATAATACAAATAACTGTCAACATCAATTAGAAGATGACATAATTTTATTACTTTTAATTTCATAATCAATATAAGTCCGATAGCACCAAGCTATGATCGTGAATGCCATCCATTGTCACTGGCGAGGTTGATGCTAAGAAATTAAAAAAGCTGAATAACAAAATTCAATCTGTGGTCGGATATTTAAATTTAAAATAAGAGTGTAGCCCAGCACCTTCATAGTTTGTTGAAGCAGGGATGAAACTTTCATAAATATAAAAGAGATTTACAAAACATGCTTGAATAAAAAGAAGTAAACTAGAATGGAAGAATGTGAGCCAATTTAGCACCCTGAATTTTGATTTTAAAAATAAAAAATTCACACTTGATTCATGTTTGACCCTAAAAAGCTTAAACTCAGACACTTGGCTTTTTCTTTCTTGGTTTCTTACCCAAATAGAAAGGTAGAGTGGACACCACAATGTCTGTCCTCCAGAGAGCAAAGTATCCCACAAAGATTTTCCACCCTTTTTACACCACTTGTCCTTTTCACTCCACTCCCTAACCTTCTTTGTCTAATCCTCAAAAGTAAAGCTGCTATACTACTACTACTACTATCTGCCCTTTTCTTTCCTTTTCTTTTCTTTTCGTTTTTAGTTTTTTCCCTTCCTCCTGCTTTATATCGGTTTTTCCCTGCAACAAATCAAACCATTCGCATCAGATACAACCAGGATTTTGCAATTTCAAATGATCAAGTTCTTTACTCTTCAAGATTTAGACAGGGTGAAAACAATCATATTGCTTGGGATTTCAATTTCGTAGAATCCCATTGGCCATCGGGGTTGGCAAACATAATCATTCGAGAGTTTGAAAGGAAAAAAAGGAATACGTTTGGATTTTGGAGCATCTATTGAACATTCTCCCTTTATAGGGGACATGCGAGCAGTGACCGAATAGTGAATACCTTTTGTTCAGTTATTTTCCTTTTTTAAAAGAAAATATGTTCAAGTGCTCATGCCTGCTAATGTTGTCTCCATTTCATTGCTCCCTTAATAGTCATACTTCCCCGAATCTAGCAAACCAACCAATTTCTCTCTGACTGCCCAAATCTTCTTTATTTGGTCAAAATTATGTAATAAAGTTAATTTCCCATATGAGTCCCAGAAACATACTTATGAAAAGAGCCCCTGCTCCATTAAAGTATGAAAATTGGTTTCTATGAAATCTCACAGAAAATTAAGTGGTTTGAATAATACAGTGGTTGGTAATTTACAAAAATGTGTTTCCATGGCATAGAAAACTACCATCTTTTGTTGGCAAAGATATATAATATAGGGATAGAAGGAGGAAACAAGAAACGACAAACAACAGGAAAAAAGGGAACCTACTTAATTAGGGTATGACCTACAACTAGTGAATATCAGAACTTCAATCAAATGACCTCAATGCCCTCTCTGCAAGCAGTTAATTAGTTAAGAATCTCCCTACTTAATTTGATTCACCATGAAGCGGAAGGTTAATAGTCAACCACCCCACCCAACCGCCCTTTGGCATGATGACATGAGAAGCACCTTTTCAGGACTACGGAAATACTTTTAAGGGTGTCCCTCCATCATCTCATTCTTTATGATCAAAATACCCTATTAACATCTTCCAAGTTCCCATCCTGCTTTTCCCCTTTTGAAACAAATTCACCACAATGCCCTTTCCCAATACTAACAACAACTGTCGGTGGCCCGACATCACCTGTGTTCTTTCATCTTCCTTCTATACGACATATTTCCTGTTATAAGATTTCATAATATATACTGAGCTAATAAGGACACAACGCCGATACAGAAGCTGACAAATTCAGCACCTGTTCTTGATAATGTTAGTCAATGAAATTCAATTGGGGTTGTTAGGATGAACCCGTGTCATATATACTTCACTACAAGACATCCACAAGTAGGTCATCATCCTCCCCCACCAATTAATTAACTTTACAAATACTATGTTCAACACTTCACCCACCACCAGGGGAGGGTTCATTCGGTAAACAAGCTTTCAAGTACCTAACAAAATGACTGAACAGGAAAAACAACTCAACAACGCTATTCTGTCATACCATCGACATAAATGCTTGTGTGATTTGATTAAATGGAGCCATTAAAAAATGGGATTAGTCGGACAATGCAATGTCGGGTATGTTTGAAAGGATGTCTATAAATTATTGAGGTAAACATTTGGTAATTACCTTTTTCTTTAGGTTGATTGTTTCAAGTGTTGGCCATGGCCTAAGTCGGTTTTGGGGTAGCTTGCTTGAAAGCAACAGTGGGAGCTATTCTGCAGCTCCTCCTCTGATGCTCCTGGACAAGTTCTCCGGCAAACCAGTCAAGTTTCTCGAAGTTACTCTGCTCCCCAATTCTCTTTCCTCCAAACAGCACTGACTCTACATTCTCCTGCTTCAACATCTCCTCTGCTATTCCAACCAGCATCTTTACGTTGCCGGGACTTGAATCTGTATCCACATTGGGTCCACAACGCCCCATGCTCGACCCATTTGCCTGTCACATAACAATCCCTCAGAACATCCATCGTGTAAAACTCAAATATACCCTGCTAAGTATCACATTCATTCATCTCTACATCATGCACGCTGTCAGTAAGATTTCAATGCCCCCGCCACCATCACACACTCAAATGACCATAAAGACCAAATTAAATGACATAAAACACACATAAATTCAAATTAAAATAAAAGCTTTTGGTAATCACAGTCCCAACCAATATGGAATAGGCTTTTATTAATAGTTATAACTAAAATTAAAGAGGTTTTCTAATTCACACGACACGGCTCTATTTAAGGAAGAGTCTGAATTGGGCATTCCTTCAATGAATCCAACTGACAATACCAACTTGTTTGTGAATGTGTATGTGTATCCATTTCATGACCAAATCCAAGTTGCTAAAGAATGGGAAGGTTTCCTTAACATGGAAACACAGATAAAAATGCACAAAAAGCACAACATTAATTAACACCCATCCATCAATAGATATCCCATAACAAGTCCAAATCCAGCTATGCTATCCCATGCATACTCATCAACTTGCTACATCCAGACAACACACAACAGATCCCCTACGGAAACCCCACACCCCCTACCCTCCGGCTGGTGTGAAATTGACTCCATTTAATACCCCCTTGACGTTTACGGACTTCACAAACTCAACCAGTACCGGAAAAGAGAAAATAAAATTGACACCCATTAACAGTTTCAATTTCCATTTCTTCAAATTATTCAAAGCCTAATTGTGACATTCTGACAATTCACAATTTGACTAAGCACAAAATTTAATAACTGACCCCACCAAAAAAAATTAAAAATTTTAAAAAATACCTGAATGCGGACGTAATTGGTGCTGCGGCTATGACCAAAGGCCATGGCGACGGCCTGGTCGACCAGGTCCGATGAGCCATCGCCGGAAATGCGGGCCATGGGCCGGGCCCAGTCCTTGGCCTTCCAGCGTTTGACGCGGTCAAAGTCGTAACTCACCTCCAAGAGTTGACCCGTTCCGAGGGACAGAACCAGAAGGTCCTCCACGCCTCGCACGAACGGAAACTCTTGCTTGTTGTGCAGCACGTGCGTGATTGCGGCGCCGGTTGGGTTACTCATCGCCAACCCTCCGTCCACCGCCACGCACTTTGTCTGACCGTCCACGGAACGCATCTGAACCGGTTCAAACAAACCCGGTTCGGCCGAAGTCGCTCGACACACCTCCCACAACCGGAAATCGAAGCTATCCGTTTCCAACGCGTCCGCACGCGAGAACAAAAACGGCGCCGTACTCGATAAGTCGTAGCACGGAATCAGTACCGGTTTTATCGTGTCCTTCAGCGTCAAACTCCCACCCTTCTCCGCCGTGAACGCTTCTTTCACAGCCTTCTCCAAACCGGCCGTCGCCGCCGCCACCGAACCGGACCCGCCGGAAAGCAGCCTCTTCATGAACCCCCCGCCGCCGCTGCCCGTGCGGTAGAACTTGCTTCCTTTCTCCGCGAGAAACCGCCAGGTGTCTTCCGCGGCGAAAATCGGCCGCCGGTGGTCCTTCGTTGCGAAGAGCATCGCCGTGAAGATGCCACCTACGCCGGCCCCGGCAGCAACGTCGAAGTAGTCAGCGATGGTGGCGTTCTGGTCGCCGGATTTCTTCTTGAGCGCTGATTCCAGGTAGGCGAGGGCTTTCCCGGCGAGAATCCCGCGCATGCCGCCGCCGTCGATGGCGAGAATGCATATCTTGCCGCGCTGGTTCTTGACGGAGGAGACGCCGTCCACAGCGGTGACGTTAAGCGGGGTCTCAGACTCCGGCTTGGGAGGTATTTGTTTGGGGAACCAGAGCTTGGGATCGTCGTAGCCGAAGAGGAACTTGCTCTCGAGAATGGAGAAGATTTCGTAGCTTAGCTTATCCGTCTCAATGCTCGGTTCTAGCATTTCAAGTTCATTAGCGCAGTCCATTTTTCCCTCTTCGTTTTCCTTCAAAATTTCACAGCAATTTTTTTACGAAACAACGCAAAGCTTTTTCTTTTGTTTTCTCTTTCAACCCAACAGAAGGAGGTTCGCCGGCATGGTGTTTAAAACATCTTGCGCGTCTATTGCATGCAATTTAATGTGCGCGTCGAAAAAAATTGACCTGCGAAGGCTGTAAAAAAGAAATAGAGGAAAAAAATGAAATTTATTTTATAAGAGGGGGTTTTGGGCGTTGAAGATTGGAATTAGAATTAGAACATTCCAAAACACATACCTCATTTGACAAGAATGCTCAACCAACCAAGATGGCAATCCGAAAACAACATTCTGATTTCGCAATCGGTCTTCTGGTGTTCGTTCTCGAATGACCCGAAACGCAAATTATATTATTTGTCTGAGAAGTAAAAACTGCAACACTGGCTATGAGTGAAAAACCGAAACCGAAACTGAAAGTGGAAGTGAGAGTAATGATTCGGTGGTACAAAAAGTAAGGGTTTGGAGGGGGTTGTTCTTTCTTAGTTTATGAGGAGCAGGTGCAGTAGGGTGTGCGTATCTCTGGGTTTCTTTTGCCGAAAGTAGCTAAGCTAGCTCCAATATGTAAACACGAAATAGAAGCAACAAACCATCCAACCAACAAGCACCGAACAAAAACCACAAAATGCCAAATCACCACAGCTGCACCACCATATCTATATCTATATCTGTATACTCCCCCCACATATATATACCCCTTCCTTCTTTTACTTTTTTATTCTTTTACCACTATACCTATTCACTGTTCGCCAGCCTTCCGCAGTTTAGCCTTTCTGATCGTGCAAAAAAACAAATGCAAATAATAAGGAACGAGAAAGAGAGAGAGAGGTGTTTGTGGCCTCCTCAATTCAACTACAGAGAATTAGAGAAGTGGGACAGGTGGTGGGTCCCACGAAGGAATTGTGTTGGAGCAATTGAGCGTCGTCACCAATGAGCCACCGACACTTGTACACCGTCAATCTTGGTGCTCGCCATCCATGGCTCAGATTGCACCACCACTATTGCTCCGTGATCAACGTTACAATTCCCCCCAATTTCTAACGTCTACACTTCACCTTCATTCTGCACTTTCTTATTAATTAAAAACTTAATCATGCATTATCTACACACAATGTACTCAACTAAATTTTAATTAAATTTTGCGTTAAACTACTGAGGGATAGGGTTAACTGTCCTGGGGGCCTTGCCCTTGCGAAGGGATTGTGGGGACCACTTGGGTTTGTTTTGGGCATACAGGAGAGGAGAGGAAGGACAATGGACCAAAGACAGCAGGGACAGGGGGACAGTTTCTGGTCATCAGGTGCAAAAATTGCACTACTACCAACAAATAAATCAAAAACATTTTATTTTCTTATTCTCAATTATCTTATGCCATCTCTTTAATCTTATCTTACACATATTCCCTTATTTACCTCCAATTTCATATCCATTCATTACTAAACTCAATTAAACTATTCTTATATCTACTGTAATTATTTTATGTTTTTCAAAAATTTTAATAAACTTCAAATAATAATAAAAGAGTATGTATGTGAGTGTATTCTTAGCGTGTACTTTGATTAATATATTTCCCATATATTGCAAACGTGACTACAAGAATTTATTCTATTTTAGTTAAATAAAGTTTCTTTTAGTTAGATATATTTTCAACGTTAATCAAACACAACTTTAATATTTCTCATCATCTCGTATTAGTAACGCCTTATCTAATTTATATATTGAAAAGAAAATTCGTTAAACATAAAGTAAGAGTTGAAGTTCTTTATTTTTAGTAACTTTTAAATATTTTAAAATAATTAATATTTCTTGTTAACATTTTTTTAATCTAACGGTCGTACCACAAATGAGGATGAAAAATATATTGTCTTTTTATCAAATATATCACTGTTTTGCATTAAGGACTTTATTGAAGACTCTCTTGCATCTTCTGAACTATAAAAAAAAAAAATATAAAGTTTAATTCATGGCATCTCCCTAAAATCCACTCGGACTCTAATCTTCTAAATCTTAATGTCTTAATCAATCTAAGTATACATGCTTATCAACAAAATAAAATAATCTAAAAGTATACATAACTTTCGTGAGAACGAAACTTTAGAGAAATTTCCACTAATTTTAGGAATATATAGTACAATAACACTCGGGATTTATTTTGAAAGCATGCAAAAAGATAAGATGAACTTTACCTTATATGCTACTGGAACCAAAAGTATCAATTAAAGGGAAACCCCAATTACAACCTTGTTATTGGAACTAACAACCTGAAAAAACATTCTTAACTCCCAAATAAAAGAAGAACCCTCGTAATTGGAGAATGCTCAAATTTTCATTAATCATCCCAAAACTCCCTTCTAAATTACCCTAATTTCTATTTTTAACCTCAATGCATTCTAATTACTTAGTCTTGAATTTATTATAATCATAAAGGTGTTATTAGATACTACTTACCATGAGGTTATGGAATTTGCTGATAAACCCATGATAAAAAGAAACGCAATATTTATTTCCTGGAAATCACTAGAAATAAAGGACTGTGGAAAATAAAAGGGTGCATTAAAATTTAGTTATGAAACTCCTAGAAAAATTAAAATTAAAAATAAAATAAGAAATTTGGACTTGTATATTACTCTTTTTCCTTTAGGTCTAATAATAACACCCCACAAGATGGAGCAATTATAAGCCATGAATGCATCTTGGTTATAAGCATCGGGCTCTTTAAATCGTTGTTCTCAAATTTAATTTAAAATATAATCATCAAAATTCAGGAAAATAACTGATTTAAGTGTAAATTTTAACTTATATTGATCTTCTTTTTATTTGATCTTAGTAATTATATTTTGTAAGGCTTCTTTATTCTCTCATTGTTTATTTTTGTCAGATATTTTCAATTTTATGTGTATTTGAATAGAAAAATTTATATTTTGAAAATTTTAAATATATTAAATTTGATTTTTTTTAATTTTAAAATTTTTAAATATACTGACCAAAATTCATTCTAATTTATTAAATTAATCTTATTGTTTGAATAAGGTATTTCAATTATTACTAAATATAAGAATTATTATTTTAATTTTGAAGACTTCGATTAAAAATAACTAGTACAAACTCCAATAAAATAAATCATGTTGGTAATTACCAACAAATAACTCTATAAATATTAGTTAAAAGAATCTTTGACAAATATCAATTAAAAAAATAAAGAAATAATTATTGTGTACATCAATAAATAAATAATCTCGATAATGTTAATAACATTAATTGAAAATATTTAATTATATAACTTAAAAAAACAGTCTCATTGATGTAATAAAAAATCGTAATTAATATTTTCAAAAAAGTAACTTTATAAATATTAATTAAGAATTTTTTTTATTAATATTGATTGATAATTTGTTTAATGTTAACAGAAAAAAAAATTAATGTTAAAATAGCTCTAATCAATGTGATAAGACATAATACTTTATATGGATAAAAAAATTAATATTAATTATAACGACTGAAAAATAATTATGTTATTCTAAAAGAAATTTTCGCCACATAAATCAAACATTAACATTAAATTGAAGACATCCTAACTACAATAATATTCATCTCAACGAAATAAAGTCTGAGTAGAGTTTATAAATTTAAAATAAATACAAAAAATTCAAATTTTGAGATGAGATTTAAAATTAAATTTTAATGTTTGAACTTCTTTCAAAATTATTTATTCAAATAACATATTTTATTGTAATCCATTTTAAATATTTATAAAAACTTATGATATTCTAGAGATTCTCCATTTATACACAATCTTAACTTACTGATTTACCTTTTTATTAGTGTCTTGTGAATATCCACCATATTTTCTACCGTTTTTATCTAGAGGAATAACATTACTACACGTTTCAACCTGTATAAATCCCATCTGATTTGAATGGAGACAAATAAATTGATTTAAAGATGAAAATTGCATATAGATTCCTAAGAAGAAGTGTACAAATATAAAAGCTTTGAATTATTAATCTCTCTGTATTTATTACGATTTGTTAAAACAGTGTAAGTTTAGTTGATTAAAAGCAGGGGAAGAAGAAACAAAAATAATTGACTTCCATTTTTTTTATTGGAAAATAGAAATGTTACTGCATAGTTTTCTGGTCTTTTATATACTTCACATATAAAATTATAAGGTACATTTTTATGGGTATTTTCAGGGCAAAACTTAGACACAGTATTGTATACTGTTAGTATGTATTCTTGAATCAAATTTAGAATCAAGTTTAAAGTTTTATCTTAATAACATGTAATATATTTAATACAAAATAAATTATTAAAATAGACATTTGTTATTACAATGATATTATCATATATTAATATTTTACAAAATTGATAATATAAATTAATATTTTTACAAGAAATACTGTTTATTTTAACACCAGAAAGGTATTAATATTATGTACCACAAAATTGTGTATTGGTATATACTGCATTGTCAATATAAATTACAATGTGTATATTAATTATATTTTTTTACTGAAAAAAATATTGCCTTAAACTGAGTCTGTACTTAATTCATTCTTAAAATTTAATTTATAAGAATAAGATTATATCTAATTTATATAGATCATTTTAATCATATCAATAATAAAAATCACATCTTCAAAAAATTGTATTGATGAAAATTTTTCCAACCTTACATTGTTGTTTTCTTTCAACGTAGATATACCAATTTATTTGAAGTTTGTGATTGATCACAAAAGAAAATATTATTTTCGGAACTTACTTAAAATTACTTTTTTTTACTACGTTTTTTAAAGTAGTTTTTATAACTTAACTCGTAAGTAATTAATTCTTTTAATTAATTATAATTTTTAATCAATGTCTTCATCACCCATTATTTAACTCCTTCTCTCTCTCTCTCTTTTTTTTTTATGTTTAAAGGTGGCTTACGTGTGGATCACCAGTGCAAGTAATGTATAAGATGACATAGAGCATGTTCACAAACAAAAGCAACAGTATAAAATTTGGCGTGCAATGCGTAGCTCAAATGGTTATGACTAATTCAAATCATAATGATTTAAGTTGTCGTCAATATATAACTCGGTATTCGAGCAATATATCTTATGTAACTATTACCTTCTCACCTTTCACCTTATATGATAAAATATTCCGAAGGGATTTAATTGTTATGGGTATGAATTCTCTCAATTAAATTTAACTCGTATTTAATAAGAATATAAAATTTGTAGTGATTCATTTTATCCTTGTACCATCCTCAACATCTCACAATTTCGTTTGATTATCAGACTAGAGTTGTTAGTAAAGAAGGATTGAAGATTGAGATCAACTTGTCATAGCTAACAATAATATAATACTTATCCAAAATTTCTAAAATTATTAAGTCATGTAAACTAATCTCAAGATCAATACTAATTATCATAGGATCATCTTCGAAATTTAGCCTATATTTTAAAGAAATAGGATACAAAATCCTGAATAAGTGTCCAAGACTCTATCTATAGTATTAGACAATTAATACTTTGTATATTAGATTAATTTTTGAGTTAGACGATCTTTTGGGTTAGATGGTTTCTTTGGTTACATAGTTTATTATGTTAGATGTTATGGTTGTTATTTATACATATGGTTTTTTCGCTTTGTATAGTATATATGTTTTTCATTAATATAAGATGTTCTCTTTTATGTTTTGTTTTCCTTTCCCTCTCTTTTTCTAACACGTATCATGAGCTGATTTTTTTTCTCTCATGGCTTTTTCTTCTTTTGCAACATGACACTCTGATTTTTCTCTCCAACCTGCCTTTGTTCTGCATCATTTTACCACACTCACAAATTTAAGTTGGATGACAATAATTTTTTGATATGGAAACAACAAGTTATTACAACAGTTTGAGGTCTCAAACTCTTTCAATTTTTTGATGTTTCCCTAATGTTCCACCTTGATATCTTCATTCTCAGGATGAGCAAGCCAATCTTATCAATATTGTGTATATTTTGTATAAGCAACAAAATGAAGTTATTGTTACCTGGTTGCTTACATCTATAACGTGACCAATTTTAATCAAGATGGTGGGTTTTGATACTTCAGCACATCTATGACAACGTCTCAACACTTATTTTGTGCCACACATAGGGCTAAGATCAATAAGTTGAAAATGAAACTCGAGACTCTTAAGAAAGATTGATCTTTGACTACGTACCTGCTTGATATTAAGAAAATTGTCGACACTTCTATTGTTTTAAGAGCCCCAATCTCTGCTAATGATCACATCAAATCTAATCTTAATAGTTTACCTGATGATTACGACAATTTCATTACATCTGTTACATCTCGTACTAATCCTTATACGGTAGAGGAGATAAAAACTCTTATTCTTGTTAAAAAAAATGTTTTAAGAATCATAAAATTTCTTATAATAATGTTTTTAAGACCAACATTGTGTTTGCACCATGAAATTTGTCAAGTGAAAACTCTGTGCGATCTCACTATACTATTTGTAAATGATGCTTGAATTTCAAACCTCCCAACACATCAAGATTTTCTCGTTCGCCTGGTTTTTGACCTTCTATTCCGAGTTCGTAGAATTATGCATCCTTATCTTCGTGGTCTCATATTAGACTATACTGTCGAACTTGTAGCAAAGTTGGTCATACGACTCTTCCATGACGGTACATGTATGATCAACAACCATCATTTTAATTTAGTGTTAATCTTTTTCAAATCCCATTTATAGTTCCAATAGAATGAGTCATAAATTCTTTGTACACATTACACAGGAGACGATCTCTGTTTTATATCCTGATAGTGAGGTGTCTCATCATGTAACCAAAAACTCTGTAATTTTCTCAACAAAGAGTGTCTATCACGTATGAGATTTCAACACATTAGTTATGCTAATCTTGTTTTATCGGATTCTAGTATCAAAATCTTTTTACATGATCTAGTGTGTGTTCTTGATATTACTAAAATTCTTATTAGTGTTTTCAAACTTACATATGATAATAATGTTTATTTTAAATTTTATCCTAACACTTATTGTCCCGTGTGGGTCGGGGAGTAAATTTTAAGTTCAAAATAAATTTGGGAGGTGCGAAAAGTAATCTACCTATAATCCAAAATCATGTAATGCGCACCTGATAAGAAAGGTCCAATTAGAAGGCTCAATTCAATTATTGATAAATTTCAACCCACCTAAACTAACACCCTCTATAACCATAATCAATTGTAGACAATTTTGTTAATTTGTTAAGATTTAATATCAGATTATTAATAATAACTAAATTATATTTAAATTCAACAAAAAATACCTCACAATAAAGATATAAATATAGGATGTTGGATATCTTAGTTAAGAAGAATAAAAACTTCACCAACTAAAAGACTTATTACCTTAAACATCAGAATATCCATTGGATTTTGTTTCAATAAACAATTAAAGACTATTAATATGTTTTTTTCATCTTCAAATTTGTCCATAGAGTTTTTTTTTAATAATATATATTTTATTTCTACAAAACCTAATATATAAAGTTTGACATGCTAAACTTATTGTAACTGTAAAGTTCTTACTCAAATTTAAAACATGGCATAAATACAATTTTGTAGTTTATTTATACAAGTTCTTAGTTTTTTAAAATTAGATTAAGTTTTTTAAATGTAAAATTAATACTTTTAGTATTTGTAATTTGAAGAATGGTATTCTTTGTTAAAAGCTTTGTTGTTATGACTAACCACTACAAGTCGCTTATACCGCAATCTATTTTGATTTTATGTTCTTTTTATTAAATATCTAACCACGTGTTTATTTTTTTAATATTCATTTTGTCAAATGTTTATGTATAAGACATTTATGTCGAACAAGTTACTGTTTTGCAAATTATAAGAACTAAAAAAGATCAACTTTTAAATTTCAATATGAAAACGGGCTAGAACAGTATCACTTATTTTACTATAATAATATTTTGAAAGTTGAATTGTGAAATTAGATTATCCTGGGCCTTATTTGCTATTTTATATATTAGCATTTTATTAGGAAAATTTTATTATGATTAAATTTGTTAAATTATATATATATATATATATATATATATATATATATATATATATATATATATATATATTTAATGTCGACCGAATCAACATATTAATCAATGACCCAATAATTCAATCCTTTAACCAGATGAATGAAAATCCAATTTTCATAACGTCCAAGTTGAATATAAGATTCTCCAAACCTAACCAATCTCTCTATAGCCCCTAGATGAACTTAAATGCGACAAGACTTTCCAGACATTCTTTTATATTATTATTATGGTTATTGTTTTTATCAATAAAAGGCACTTTTCATAATAATTGAAAGTGTGTGAATTTCGTGTTCATTTAAAGAAAAATCAAGGAAGAATTTCGAAAGACTTTAATTTATGTCATTAGTTCTCCTTTCTTTCAATTATATATCGGTATATCAATTTGTACGGTATTACTTTTACTTTTGTATTATATATTGCTGATTTTACATTATATTATATTATATGTTATCTGTGTATGGTTTGGCTTTGTGTGATGACTTAGATGGGAATAATATAGTTGCCTAATTGTGATTGCAGAGTCCATTACTAAGACAAAGTCCACAGTGGCAAACACGCTCCACTAATTGAAGTTTGGTCATTAACCACAGAGATGAAATAGCCAAACACAAAGACTTTGATAAATCAAAATCAGCTTCTTAAGGAGGGAAACACAACATCAAGATGGGATTAGTGGAGTTATAAGTCAATTGTGACTTAAATGGAGAAGCAAGTTGGGTTTGAATAGATTGAAAGACATTTGAATGACCACTCACAATCTCAGCTTTCTGCTTTCTTCTCCCAGCTATAATAAACCACTCCTTTAACTTTTACAATGTCATTTGGACATTCATGTCAATCTACATATTCTTATAAATCATAATACACTTTTTTTTTTTTTTTTTTTTTTTTTTTTTTTTGTCTTGGTTCTTGTCATCTACCAAGTCTTTGCATGCCTGTCTGCCATGCCAGGGCATCTCTTCAACAATCAACCATTCACTCCATTTTCTCAAATGTTAAAAATCCTCATTTGTTTTCTCTTTTTACATGGGTTGAAATCAACTCCAGCTTTCTATAGTACATTTTTTTTTTTTGAGAATATAATAAATGCCTTCCACAACTTCTTTTTACTCCTACTCCAATTATTTCCTTCAAAATTTTCACCTTCAATTGTATTTTGAGTTCGCCATTTACCATATTAATGTTGTTATGAGTTTTGATAAACAAAATAAATTATACTAGCAACAATGAACAAAAAAAAGTACTATTGATTTGGTTAATGCAATAATTTGTTATCAAATAGCAATATAAAATTATTTTACAACATTCGTCCATAAACTATTTTCTCTAATATTGTAACTACACATATTATCAACTGTTATTTCATAATATTGTTTAGTAAATTCGTACGAAAAGATTTTTACCATGTACATAAATACGTAACATCAATCAACTAATTGTATCAACAGCTTATTTTTAATGGAAAATTGAAATCTTTCCTTTTTATTTATTGACAAAGTTTAAAACTGAAATTTTATTTAATATATTCAAACATAATTTATTTTTATTTGTACACCAAAAGTTTTATTTTAGTTGGACAAACATTATGCTGTGAAATTAGTAACTTTCCACTAATGTTAATAATAAAATTATATCTATCATTAAACTTTAGTGACTAGAAGGAAGATTTGTTGTGATCTCTACACCTTGGTGGTCCTTTTTTCCCATTAATCTCCTAAACTCTTACCCATTCTCGTATGTCCATTTGTTACCACTCCATTAATTTTTCTCTATAAATAGCCTAAGAAATCCTCACTCAGACAGTGACTTCTTTTACTTTCTTTCTCTGCTAATTAACATGCATCCAATACTACCCTTTTGCCAACCACTCTCCATTTTTATTTCGTACGTAATTTCCTTTGCAAATAACACCAACATTAATTAAAGCTCGCGTGCCTCCTCTTTACCTTTTCAAAATATTTGTGATTCACACGTGGCTACGTTTCTCTAGTTTTTGTACGATTAAAAGCCTTTGGTCAAATTTGAACTTCAAAGAATCAAAGTCAAGCAAAACAAATGGATAAGTATTCTTGGTAACCTAATCAAGAATTACAAATTGTTGGCTAGAACACTACATTTGTTTCGTACACGTAGGTTCTTTCGAATTACAAAAGGAAAAACAGAAAATGTTTGCGTGGTGCTCTACGATAGAAGCATGACAAAAGTGGCCTTTGCCAGGCCGTTGGAAAGGGACTTCGTGGGCTCAAAACTTTTGCAGGCCTTTTAGGAAGTGTGGATCCATGTAGGTTGCTCCACGAATTCATGTACGGATCAGATGTTATTTAATGATTGATGTTACTTTATTGACCCCTAAAAATGATGTCACTTGAACCTATTTCATTTGCATTTTGCTTCTACCAAACAAATTTTGTACTTTTCACAAACCTTTTGCGACTTCGCCTAAAAAATGGAACCAACATCTACCGACACATGTTTGATCACACGTTATCGACGTGGTTTTATTCTCCTATATTTTGTAATGTTAGTGGGTACGACTTCAACATCCTTCAGTAAATTATCGTACCTGTACCATGTTTTCGGACACAGTGAATATATGCAGTTAAGGCATTGCTGAAAAATAAAATAAAATTAACAAGTCAATAAATGTGTTCACTATAAAATTCAACAACACAACCCTGCTACTACGGTTATAATTCAAAAAGACTGTTGGTGCGAAATTAAGGGAGTTAGTTATAATATAAATTGATGTAATGTAAGAAAACTTTATTATAGTTCCAGAGAAGTCTTATGTATCTTATCTCTTTCTTATTAGTTTTAAGGTTTCTAAAGTTTTTCTGTTGATAGGATCTTGGTCAGAGCCTTAGGGTAGTACTATTTATTCTTGACGAATATCAAATATCATATCAAACACAGTAATAAAAGAATAAGAATGGTAATACCATTAACGATAACACTATAAACATTTATTTGCGTGAGTCTTTGAGAATGAGCCTCGCATTCTTAATATTTATTTAATCGTTGTTAAGGCATGTGTGTAAATTGTACATGTTTATCATTATTAAGACATGATGTCTAGATGTTTTCAATATTATCTAATAGTTCTCCATCTTATCTAGTGTACTAGTACTTTTATCTTATTTGATATTTTTTTCACAAGTTTACGTTTTTTGGTTTCACAATATAAATTATCTCGATTTATCATGGCCTACTATGTATGTACATATTATACATATTTTGGTTTCATAATATATTAACCTAAACCTTCTAGAATTCTACATATGTAATTTATTTTATTATTATACTTTTTAACTAATATTTTCTAAGATTACATTTACATATTTTTTTTTATTATTATTACAATAACTTCTCCTGAAATAGTATAAAAAAGTAAAATATTGTAAACAAAATAAAATAATGCAAAAAAAAACTTCTTGAAAAAATAGAAAATTTATGTAAAATTAAAGAAAAGTTATATATGAAAAAAATTTAAGAGTGTAATTTATTTTACATATTATTACATAAAAAATATTACACATACTTAGGTGATAGATTTACTATTTGTTTTTATCCCAATTCGAGTAACTTTACTTTTTTATGAGTTGGAGTCAACTATAAGTGATTAAAGAATCAAATGTGAATGTGAATAGGTGTTGAAGTATAGTAAAAATGAGTGAAAGGTTAAATGAAAGAGTAAGTACTTAGAGTGGTATTTATAGAGTGTGTTAAGCTTAAGTTAAACAATTAATTGCACGACCTTAAAATCAAAACATTTAACTCAGCGATAGTTACTAAGTTATATACATATGCATGTCTATTTGAGTTTATTATCCTCATGTTTCAGACATAAATTATTAATTCCAAATCTATCGGGTAGTATTTCATATATATTCTTTTTACATGTATATTATTAGTTTGTTGTATAAATCTTAATATAAATATTGTAATTAGTTTTATGGCATCTAGCAAAAATCAAACTATTTTGTATTTTCTATGTCAATTGTGAATTGTGGTGTTACTCTCTTTCTTTTGTTATTTTCTAATTCAATGTTATATTCTTTAGTTTCTTTTACTTACACGCTTTGATGTTTTCGTTAGACACTCTTCTTTTTGTCCTCATTTCTTCTATTTCACTCGATTATCCTTACAACGTCCATGAGAAAAAAATATTATGTACAGAGTTTGTTTGTATGGAAATAAAAAACGAAAATGTTGAAGAAGATAAGAAGTAAGGAATAGTAGCAAAAACAGAGAATAGGGCTTAGGGTTCGCAAGAACATATAAGTTTCCTCCTCAGTATCTTCCAATCTCTTGTTTCTATTCATAAATGCAAAAGCTATTTTATAAACAGCAGAATACATGAGCATAAAAAAATCCTAAAATCTAGCAGAAAAATAGGAACGAGAAAACTACTTATCCTAGACTAATTCAACCCTTATTTGAAACGGAAAATATCTTAATAAATCCTAAATTCCAGCCACTGACCCTAAATTT
>Ga0209700_100845_pt1 | contig 61588 bp, 41 predicted proteins | sample SiratroredBW_FD_187528 | JGI IMG/M metagenome (GOLD analysis project Ga0209700, IMG submission 187528) | Root nodule microbial communities of legume samples collected from California, USA - Siratro red BW (SPAdes) (version 2) | ecosystem: Host-associated > Plants > Roots > Nodule | place: USA...
AGTAAATAACATTATAAGTGTTTAATCCTTTGTAAATAAGTGTTTAACTGGACATTAATTATTGACCAAACATATTGGTGACCATAATGTATCTACAATTGACATACATGACCTGAAACTTTTTTCTGACCAATACAGGTCTTAGCTATGGCTGGAGTGGGTTATATGTCACAACTGAACTGACTATACACAAATGCTCAGAATAGGGGAGTTGAAGCATTATGTACTTGTCTGCATTTTGCCAAAATTTTTGCTTCGATATAACACATTGTGTTTGTAGTGTAAAAATGCATATATTGTTGGCTTTATGTATATGACAAACTCCTACAATTACTATGTTTCGAAGTTTTCTGTTATAAATTTCATTAGGCGTCAAAACTCTTATGTTGACTTAATCCCAGTATAAGAACTGATTAAACACCTAGTAATCAACCAGTAAGGGATAATTTAATACATTACGGGATATAAATATTACTTTAAATTATTCATATAGTAGTACATATTTAAATTAATTAGGTTTCTTTGGAAAACAGTTCAAAACTGAAGTTGTATTTCATGTCTACAAATTTAAGTAACAATTACTTATTGTGACACTAGTAATCAATTAATACATATGTGACAACTTGACATGGTAAACATTGTAGGAGAAGTACTCAAATACCCACTGTCACCACTGGACAATTTAAGTGTTTAACTTTATGTCATTAAGTGTTTAACTGCGCATCAGTTTCCGACCACACACTAACGGAACCATCTAAGTGCACCCCTGACCTCTCCTAAGGTCATTTGACATGTTTAACATTGTGCGACTAAACAATGGTATGTCATGACTAAATCCTATAACTCCCTACCACTGCTATAACTAAAAAATGGACAGTACTCAAATACCCACTGCCAGCAGTAGACATTGTAAGTGTTTAACCTTACACATTTAAGTGTTTAACTGTTCATTAGTTTCTGACCACAATACATAACAAGCAATTGGATGATATGATGACTTCAATAAAAGTTCATTAGTTCATTTGGTTAAATATCCATGTTATCTTAAAATGTTGACTTAGGTAAAATATATTTCGGTGACTAAGCGAAGGTGAAGCCAGCAAACAAGAAACCAAACAAAATTATAACATAGACAATATGATATGAGTAGGAATGTTCTGACTGTATCAAAAGTGACTAAGTTGAGATTCTCTGGACATGAGTATAATGTTACTCATGCGTTATTAGTGACGATGGAGCAAAGATTTTCATGATATAGGTGGTAGAGTAGATGTGATATAGTAAACACTGTAGTTAAGTGTTTAACTGCGCATTATTTTCTGACCACACACTCAGAGAACCATCTAAGAGCACCCCTGACCTCCACAACTGTAAAATTTACATGTTTAACAATGTGCGACTTAACAAAGCTATGTCATGGCTAATTCCTATAACTCTCTAGCACTGCCATAACTAGGTAATGGCTGGAACTCAAATAATAGTTGGAACTGAAATACTCAAGGTCACCAGTGGACATTCTAAGTGTTCAACCTTATGTAGTTAAGTGTTTAACTACGCATTAGTTTCTGACCACACACTCAGGAAACCATCTAAGTGCACCCCTAATCTCCACAACTGTAAAATTTACATGTTTAACAATGTGCGAGTTAACAAAGCTATGCCATGGCTAATTCCTATAACTCTCTAGCACTGTCATAACTAGGTAATGGTTGGAACTCAAATAATAGCTGGAACTGAAATACTCAAGGTCACCAGTGGACATTCTAAGTGTTCAACCTTATGTAGTTAAGTGTTTAACTGTGCATTAGTTTCTGACCACACACTCAGGGAACCATCTAAGTGCATCCCTGACCTCCACAACTGTAAAATTTACATGTTTTGAGACTAAATGGTCTGTCATTGCTTCATCATAAAAGTCACTACCATACCCATAAGTCAAGATTGAACAGTCATCAAATACCCACTGCCAACATTGGACATTCTAAATGTTCAACCAAAAGCAATTAAGTGTTTAACTACCCAGTACTTATTGACCACACATCGCAACATATGTCATAAAAACATGTCCATCAACAACACCAATCATGTCATATGGAAACAGGTAAATACTAACAGAACTGTTTATTAACAAATGTTGCAAACAGTATTTGTACACAACATTCAACATTCAATACCCTCTACCAAGTTCAAATTACAATTTACAAAATTAACTTCAGAAATGTCTATACAATGCACAAAGATCTTAATAAATCCACTAGTCAGCAACCCCATGCTCATATAAGCTTCAATTCCTCCAACACATTTTGTCGACGAAGATTGTTATCGTGTAGGACCCATGTACAAACAAGATCTTGTCGATATGCTTGAAGTTCTTTCTGCAAAAAAAATAAACAAATATCAAATAAAATTAACTCCATTCATTTTAATTATTAAAAATCAAACTCCAAACAAAAAACACATGTCAACTTTAAAAAATATAAACTAACCGTTGTGAACCTAGGCACGGTCTTCCCATTAAACCGTGACACACCATAAACCCATATTTTACACTAATCTGCAATGAACAAAAATTAAACTGCAATGACATTACCAACCACCATAAACCCATATTTTACACTAACCTGCAAAACTGCAACACATTCGCACAGGTATAGCCCGTGAGCATTCCTTTACTGATGAAAAATGTAAAAACATCTATCTAAACTACTAATTAACATAGAAAGGACCGCCCCACCCCAATTATATACATTAAGGTCCTCCAAACTATCTAACAAATTAAACGGATATGTAGAAACAGTCCTAGAAGTTTTAGGAAAATAGAATACAGCAAAAGCAAACAATATGTAAAGTCTACAAAAGTAGTCTACATGTTTTTTAACATTTATTTTTCTATCATTCAATTTCTCTAAAATACCAAGTACGGTAATGTCCTGACCATTGAACAAATTTGTTACCAAACCTACGTTATTATCATCAAAACTAACCTCTTCACCAGTTATCCCCAAGCCTAAACCCATACAGACATCTAAACCAGACAGCGGAACTAGAAACTCCCTTATTCTAAAACTTTGCTCATTTGGAGACCAACGATTCACCAACTCCCTCAACAAAGGATACGAAATGTTAATTGGTTCTGCCATGCAAACAAGCCATTTAAATGGAGTTTTCTCCAACTTTGCCCTTTGGAAATCATGCATCTTTTTGTTCACCTCAATTATTACATCACTGTCCACTTTGTGGAAAACTCTAATCTGCGACAAAGGGTAAAACAAAACTAATTATGTCAACTACTTACATTTTTTAATAAAAAAACTATAATTAAGAAATAACACATTTACCTTTAATTCGTTGACATTAACGTTGGACCGTCTGCCATCAGATCTTCTACCAGCCATAACTTGGTTCCAAGGAACCTGTTAATTAAAACAACAAACTTAATTAAACTTATTTGTTCAATAACCTGTGTGTACAAAAGTTCATGTATATAATCATTGACGCATTCTTTTATATTTAACAAAACAACCAATACCATTAACACCATTGACAGTTCAGAACTGTTTAACCCTCTATACTTAAGTGTCTAACTGTCTGCAAGTTTCTGACCACAAATCACAGGGGTAGCAATTACGTGCCAAACTCACCTCCATGCCTGAAATACTACCAGTTGTCCACATACAGTCTTGAACCCACTACACTTAGTGACCGCCCATCACAACAATGTATACGTAAATAACACAATACAAACACAACTGCAAATTAACAACTCACACTACACGAAGACAGAAAAAAATTTGTGGTGAAGGGCGACGGCGACTAGAAGAAGCTGTGTGAGGGAAAACCAAAAAAGGGAACCTGTGGGTGGCTGCGGTGCTCAACGGAGGAAATCTGTGGGTGGCTGTGGCGCTCAACGGAGGAAGGCCGTTGGGAGGGGTGAAGGGCGACGACGACGAGAAGCTGTGTGAGGGAAAACCAAAGAAGGGAACCTGTGAGTGGATGCGACGCTCAACGAAGGAAATCTGTGGGTGGCTGCGACGCTCAACGGAGGAAGGTCGTTGGGAGGGGTGGAGGGCGACAGCGAGGAGAAGCTGTGTGAGGGAAACTAAAACTTAAACCCTATGGGTGGCTGCGGCGCTCAAATGAGATGAAACTCAAACCCTAAATTTTACCCCAATGCCATGTTGGACCAAATTTGTCACGCAGGAACTAATTGGCCACATCACTGCCACGTAGAGTTGTAAGTGGTTGTAATGCCACGTAAAGTTGTTAACGTATAAGCACTCTATTTATAGTATAGTATAATACCCCTGACGAGTCACTTACTTAGTAAGAATAGTATAAACTATTCATCTGTTAAATGTTTGTGTGAGTCTTATTTTTGAAAAAAATGTACTTTTAACTTTTTTTTTTTATTCATATTTAATTACTTTTTAAAAAATTAGATGCAGGATTATTCGTGGAGTCACATAAGTATCTTTAATTTATTTAAAAAATTGTAATATAAAAAACTTATTTAATTATTGTATAAAAGGACTAAAAAGAAAGATTATGGAGATGATGGGCTAAAACCTGATGAGCCCATATTTCTTTTTTCAAAGTGATGATGGTTTATTTGTGAAAAATGTGTTGCAAACCTCGAAATTACGGGGAGTGGAAATAACAACTAACAGAGCCCAAAAGCAAATGAACCTAAATTAAAACAAAAGGAAAATACATAGTCTGCACTATAATTGATTCACAAATTGGTAGCGTGAAGCATATTTTGGAAAAAGGTATGGCATAGAAATAGTGAAACTTGCACGACAATAGAAATGATTGGCAAGATAAATTGGCAATTTCACATGTCCACATGTTGAAAAACACATGTAGCAAAATGAAGCAGAAATATATGTATTTATTACACCCATACCCATTCAAGATTGGCATCAAAAGGTGCCCTGATTTGCAGTCAAATTGATGCAACACTAGCAGAAAAAATACATTTACTCGCAGTTATATAAGACTTACAAGCGTAGTTCTGGAATCGCAGTTGATCCAACTGCGATAAAAAATACTGAAGATACTACCGCGGTTGTATAACCGCGATGGAAAGTATGACATACCACCGCAATTGCTTGTTAACAATCGTGGTGGTATGTGCATACCACCGCATAACGCTCTTTACCTTCCCCGTCGTGCTGGAAGAGTGCATAATCACTGCCACGTCGGACTGAGTCATCGGTGGGGAGGCAGTTGGACTCGGAGGCTGAATCATAGTCCGAGTGAGGGAGTCAAACTCGGGTGAGTCTAGGAGGACCGTACAAACATAAAACTCACGTGTTTTTTCCGCGATTAAAGTCACTGTGAAGACGATTGCAGGTTTGTTGACGTGGAAGAGGCGCTTGAGCTCGAAAGGTGTGGAGAGAGGGTTCTTCGGGGAGATGACCACGCATAGGGAGAGGAGTGCGAAACAAAGGATCGGGACTTGGATGGTGTTTCGGAAGAGAACGAGCGTGATTTGAGATTTTGATTGTTTGAAAACTGTGGCAATGTTGGTGGCTAGGTTCTCAGCGCGGTGGATGAGTTCGCCATAGGAGAGGCGGTGGTCGGAGGTTGAGTCGATAACGGCGGTGGAAGAGTTCGGAAAGTGGGAGTTGCGACAGAGGAAGAGGATGTAGGAAGCAGCGAAGATGGTGACGTTGGGAGGAGGGAGAATAAGTGGTGGTTTGAGGCTGTGGAAGTTGAAGACAATGGCCTTCTTAGTGGTGGGGGTGGTAAGGGTGGTGGCGGAAGCATAAGAGAAAGAGAAAGATACCTAAGTGGTGGTAGGGTTGAGGGAAGCACTGCGCGAGAGAGGGATGAAGACAAAAGCGTAAATGCGCAAAACTGAGTGGGCTCCCTAAAACAGGGGATACGAGCGCGATTGTTAGTGGGAACCGCGCTCGTATCCCACATACCATCACTGTTGTTTAAACAACCACCCTTGTATCTCCCTGCAAAATAATTTAAAAATTTTACAGATACCAGCGCGTTTGTTTAAACAACCGCGATGGTATCTCCCTGCAATTTTTTAATTTTAAATATTTGTGTGCCTTACCATCGCGGTTCTCGCTCCAACAGCGGTGGTATCTCCTGCAACGTTAATACAATTGCAGTTGTTGTAGACAACCGTGGTGGTATGATTGCACGTAATTTCAAAAATGTTACTGCGTTATTTTTTATTGTGGTTCCTTCTTAACCACGATGATATCCTGTCGTGAAATGTGTTTTTCTTACTAGTGCAAATTAGTCAGAGAAATGTAATGGCATTTTCTTCAAAAACTAGCAAACAAAACTACAAAAACACATAAATATGTTATATTTGTGTGGTGCCCGGTGAGTGAAGGTGAGAGTGAGTGATTTACGTGAGTATGAGTAAAGGTGTAGCGTGAAGAATGAGAGGCGTGAATGAGAGGGAAGTGGTGTGAGGTCCAAGAGTGAACGCAAGAGTGACATGGAGAAAAGTAGGGGTGCAAAGAGTGAACACTGCGTTTTATTTTTATTTTAGGGTCTTTTGTATTTTTTACTTGTAAAACCTAGTAGAGTGGGTCTAAATTGTATTTTTTTATTTTTTTTATTAAAAAGAAAGTACCATTATTAATTTTGTAATATTTATTTAAAAAATATTTTCGTATCATTTTTTATTTTCTGTAAAATTAATTGAATAGAATTTTATTTTTATTTTTTTAATAAACAAATTTTATTTATTTGGATGAATATGCTTGATTTTTGTTTTTTTTCCTCTTCTTGTTTAGTATAATATTTTAAACGTAAGTTCTTAGTTTATTTTTTTTGACAGGATCTGGTAGATTTGAGCATTGGTTGTAAAAAAAATTAAGAGTGTTTCTTTTGGTGGATTTTTTTAACTTTGAAATATAACCAAGCAAAAGCATGACTTTTTTGTTTGTTTTTTTTATCGGCAAAATTGATTTTGTTTATCTTTCCGAATTTAATAAAACAAATGAAAGAAAATTTATATTGATTTATTTTTCAGAGTCCGAAGTTTCCTTTTGTTTAAATTTTAGGATTTGTCTGACTAAGAGAGTCAAACAAAAACTTCAGTATAGCATCAAACAAAATCCGATCATCTATTATAAAATTAACTTATTATCATATATATATATATATATATATATATATATATATATATATATATATATATATATATATATTGGTTTGATTTCTGTACTTAAATAAAATTTACCTTCAGTTGTCTGTACTTAAAAATTATCTATTCTAATATATATATATATATAGTCTTTTAATTTGTATAAGGTTAGATAATGTAGATTAAAACAAATTAAAAATTATATGAAAAGGATAGAAAAACACTATACATAGTTACTGGTAATAATACATCTACAGAAATGAAATGAGTAACTAATATTAAAACAGTACAATATTTATGTGTTTTCACGTTATATCATTGTTTTACAATAAAATTAAAATATAATATCATAATTAACCTATCAACATACAATCAACTAACACATAAACGCATAAGTTTTAAAATTAAGAAAGTAAAATATCATTATTTAAAGAAAAAGAAAACTCAAAGCACGTATTAGATTGAAAGAAAGGAAAACTCTGCAACTAATCCTAGAAAATAACCATGAAAAAACACGAATGGTACCTCTCTATTTTATTAATAAAAATCACGATAAGGAAAGGCACAATATCATTATGCATACATAAACAAGAGTTTATCTCATTCTTTCAGACTAGGGTTCCAATGAAAGCAGTTAGTTTTCCTTTCTGATAAAATCAAGCATGGTCCATCTTTTTTCACTATCCAACGACATGTCATACAAACGTCGGCATCCCTTTTTGCATCGTATATATCAAACTTCTGTGTGACAGTTTCCCATTGAAAGGAACAATGGTACAACGTTGTTGCAAAAAAGTTAAGTCCAAAACTCCACGAAAATGAAGCATTTTGACGAATATCTTGCACACCAACATCATTATCTGCAGATTTACAATGAAGAAACAGATCTGGTCCTCCTTCTAAATTATTTGTGACAACTACAGTTGTTTGTGGCCCCAAAGCAGTGCAGGTTGATAAAAGCATAAACCACAAAAGAAAGAAAACACTTCTATCAATTACAAACATTCTACCTTTTCCAATTATCATATCCTAGTACAACAAAATACTTGATAAAATGTCAGGTACAAAAACCACTTTATGAAAGCAACAATGGCAATTGACTACTGATTTTTATATGTAATCACCCCTTTATATAAACGTAAAAATACTAGGTTATATATATAAACGTAAAATTATTATTGACCACATTAATTTTTTTTAGACTAGGTTTGAATTGAATACATTCAATGAGGACTCACTTAAGACCCAAATAAGTTTGAATTAAATACATTCATCAGGATTAACTTAAGGCCCAAACAGATAAAATATTAGTAGGTTTTAAAAAAAATTAATACTAATATATCATTATAAAATTAAAAATTTAATACATTATTTTAAACTAGGTTTGAATTGAATACATTCATCTAGAATTGACTTAAGGCTCAAATAAGTAAAGTAACAGTATTAGGTCTTACAAAATTTAATACTAATAAATAATTATAAAATTAAAAATTTAATATATTATTTTAAACTAAGTTTGAATTGAATACATTCATCCTAATTGACTTAAGGTCCAAATAGATAAAGTAATAATATTAAGCCTCAAAAAATTTAATAGTAATATATAATTATAAAATAAAAAATTTAATACATTATTTTAGACTAGGTTTGAATTGAATACATTCATCCAGGATTAACTTAAGATCCAAAAAGGTAAAACAACTATCTTAGATTTTAAAAAAATTATTATTAATAAATTATTATAAGATTAAAAATATTTAGTTTCAAAATTACACTTAAAAATATTTTTTACTTAAAAATTTTAAATATCTTAACAGACTTTAAATTTACATCAGTACTATAAATATTCTTTAATGATTTTAAATAAATTTATATTGGTATTATAAATATTATTTAGTGAATAATATTTTTTTGTAAATTATGTAAATTTGATGGAATAGTTGGAAAAGACAAAATTAGAAAGCTTTAATGTTTAAGATTTCTTGACTATTTAATGTCTTTCACAAAAAAAGAATATTAATTTATTAATAGAAATTTTTAATATATTATTTGTTAAAAAATATTTACAATACAAATATAAATTTAAGTCATTTATGTAAATTTAAAGTCACTTAAAATATTTTAATGTTTACTTGAAAATTATTTCTAAGTGTAATTTTAAAGATAAATATTTTTTAATTTTATAATAATATATTAATATTAATTTTTTTTAAGCCTTTAGATCTAGAACGATTGTTTTACTTGTTTGACTACTTCTGATTTTAACTACTTGGTGCATAGTGTTTCATACATTTTTTAATTTCTTAATTAATGTATTTAAGTAATGATCAGTAAGATTTTTTTATTTATTTTTTAGTTAAATTATTTTTTATATGTTTTAATTTATGAACCTTATATTGATATTTATATAGCATATATAAAACATTTATTTGTAGTAGTTTAAGATGCCTTAAATTTTATTTTACTCTTTTGTACACAAGTTCAGGCATTAAAGTTTTATATATATATATTTTTTTTATAGAAATGATATTCTATTCTTTTGATTGCATAAAGTAATGATAATATTAAATAATAATCATATAATATTTTACTGTTACATTTTTTTATTTTAACCATACTTTATATAATATTTAATTTATTACTCTGGTTTATATCAGGATATTGATATTAATGAAGGACGTTTTTTTACATCAAACTGTTTTTTTTAAGAATTAATTTAATTAACAATATTAAATTTATGAGCTAAAAATATTTGGTTTTATTTTTTTTAAAGTTTAATTTGAAAATTTTAAGATGTAAAAAATTACAAGAGTTTAGATATAATTAAAATTATAAACAATATAAAATATTTTCTTATCAATACAATACAAAAGCATTTGTGTAAAAAATCAGAAATTATGTTGGTTCTATATTTATCAATTACTTTAACAAATTATTTCACCGAACTGTTCTATTTTAGTAAGTTGGTTTAAGAACTTTCAACTCATAACAATATCTTTCACAAGATGTCTCAGCTAGTTTCTAGTTTTATTAAGTTAAATGCTTTTCTTGAGCATATAAATAATATTTGATAAGCATTTTTTATGCTAATTTGGAGAAGTTTTTTAAAACACTATATATTCATTTTTTTTCTCTGATAGTATAGCTAAACAATTTTTTTTTTACACTTTTTAAAATGAGTTATTTTATAAATTTTAGGATATTTTTAACCATTACCTAAGTCAACTTCACATTATTCATTTATTTTCAGTGTATTTCTCTCATATAAATAAAAAAAATATGCATAACAATTGGTGAAAGAATTCACTGGCACCGGATTAATTTAAATTATAAAAAATTTAAGAATAGAATTGGGAGTCAAAAATAATTCTTATATATATATATATATATATATATTTTGTTAGAAAAAGTAAACTTTAGAGTCCCTTTGGTAAAGATGATTAAAATGAGAAATATATAATAAGAAAAATCTATAAATTTTTATCTTAAAAATACATGCATTGAAATCTAAAAAGATTAATACATTATATGTAAAAACTTAAATGGATAATGTTTATGAAAACTAAAACACTCATTACCTGTGGAACTTTTTTTGTCGTCGGTAATAGTGAGTAATTTCAATTTACTATGGATTTCTTTTATGTTCTCTGGATTTTTTATAAATGTGATTTCTTTTTGTAATGAGTCAAAAGATAAAGATTTTAAGTTTGAATAAATAAAGTGTTATGATTTTTTCACGGTAATATTTGTGTTATGAACTTATTATTAGTTATGCTTTATTTGAAATAGAGCGGAATGAAAAAGAAATAAAAAGAAGAAAAGAGAAAAATAGTAAAAATGAAGTTATTTTTCTTTTTATCAGCAAAAATGAAATAAATTTGAATGAAGAGAAAGAACATGAGAATTTTTTAGTTGAGTTGATTATATATTTTTTAAAAATGAAATATTATTTAAAAATTAATTGTTTAAAAATAATTTGCAAACTAATTTTTTTAAAAAAATTTATATAAAAATATTTTTCAAATATAAATTCAATTTAAAATTTAAATTAAAATAAAAATATTATATATAAATAAAACTTCTATTTCAAAATAAAATTATTTTAAAATAAATTTATTCAGAAAATATCAAAATTAAAAGTGACAAATTTTATTTTATCCATTATTTTAATATTTTTTAATTATTTATTTATAATAAAGATATAATAATAATAATAATTATTATTATTATTATTAATATTATATTAAATAAATAATCAATTATTCATAAAATATAATTTCATTATATAATAATTATCAGTAACTTTCCACATAAATACTTTTTTCAAAAGGGAAGAAAGTTTACTATATATATATATATATATATATATATATATATATATATATATATATATATATATATATATATATATATATATTATGATTTTATTTTATTTTTGTTTTTAACATTTTATATTCTGAATTTTCTTACTTTCTTCAATTAAAATCTTTCTGCAATTTTGTTTTTCTATATTAGTGTATTATCTGGTTATTATCCAAATAGCATGCTATTAATCTACATCAATATTAAAAGACCATAAATATAATGTCTCAGGATCAATGGTCAACATATTATCAACTACCAGATAAAGTAAAAAAGTATAAATTTAAGAATTAATAAATATGTTGATTAAAAAAATAAAAATACAACTCAGATAATAAAGAATTCAAAGTATACGACATCACCGAAAAACAATAGCCAAGGAAAAGCATGAATATAGCACAATTAAGATATACCTTTCAATTTTATTCATCACTATTGCTATTGTAATCAGGGTTTGAAAGGTCCTTGAGTTCTGAATCCTATCATGCATACACAGACTATTGGAAACAAACTCATTCTTTCTCTTTAACATCCCAATGATAGCAAATACTTTTATCAGAAAAAAGCATACATGGTCCATCTTTTTTCACTTCCCAACTACATGTATCACAAGTGTCGGCATCCCTTCTTGCTTCGTAAATATCAAACTTGTGCAAGACATATTCCCATTGAAAGGAGCAATGGAATAATGTTGTTCTAAAGAAGTTAATTTGAAACGTCCACGAAAAAGAACAATTGGGATGGAGATCTTGCACACCGAGATCATTTTCAGCAGATTTGCAGTGAAGGAACAGGTCTGGACCTCCTTCTAAGTTATTTCTGACAGTTACGATTGTTTTGGGTCTAAGAAAACTGCCACTTGAAGGTTGTATGAGCAACCAAAATAAGAAAATAGTTTTCGTAGTTAAAAACATTGTATCTTATCAGAAGAAGAACACACCACACAATATGAGATGTTCTAGGTACCAAAAGGAATGCATAAATATATTAGACCAATATAAAGTGCAGTTGATTTGATAAAAAAGAAAACTTTATTAAAGCAAAAATAGTAATTGTGTAACGGTTTCAGTATTCCTATGTCAACATAGCTTTATGTAAAGCCTGAATACTGGGTTGTTAATTGTTGTTTTAACGCTTCAGAAAAAAAAAAATATTAAATGCGTGTAATAAAGGCGAAATGTCTTGATTTTTTTTAAGTTTTTATTTAATGTTCTTAATGGCAAATGGTAATATGTCAAAATAGTATTAGCTACGAATTAAAAAGTATTAACATGCATTATTTTTAAACTTTAATTGTTTAATGTATTTTTATGTCATTTATACGTTACAAGAAAACGTGTTTTTACTGTCAGCTAAAAGCGGATGGAAAGGAAAGAAAGTTGATACTAAACAGCTATTAGTTTAGGTCAACCAAAACGTGAATGCTTTATAGGTATAAGTTACGTGGTGTAGCATTAGTTTGAATAGGAAACACTAATTGTGTCAAATATTAGGTGGATATATATATATATATATATATATATATATATATATATATATATATATATATATATATATATATATATATATATATATATGAGAATATTCAACACAGAATATGACAATAGAAAAAACAGAAACTAGTGTTTAACAAAGGACTGACTTTGAACGTAGTAAAAAATTTAAAAGAAACTACCGTTCCATAAAGAAGTTAGAAAAAATTGCAGTAGTGTCGATATCGAAGAAAGTTGTCAAAAAAAAAAAAATTCTGATAAATGCATTTTCAACCAATTCAACCACTTGATTTAAAAATGAAACTTATAAGTTGAATGTAAAATGAATAGAATTTCAAATAGTAATAGAAAGAAAGTAAATTATGAATAATTGAAATGTAAAATAAGTAATTGTAAATTGAAATCCAATAATAATTCAAATTTCCAAATCCAAATATAAAAACAAACCGTTAGTGAAAACAAATTCAATAACAATTTCGGTGGTAAAATAAAAATCCAAAACCGAAATTTCAAATTCAAGTTGAAGTAAAATACACAAAAACTCATAGTAATAATAAAGAATGAATCAAAGTCATGAAAAATAAGTTGGAAGTATAAATTAACTGATTAGTGAAATGCAAACTTTAAATACTAACTGCCAAAATATCAACTACTTGTAGAAAAAACACATTCTATAACAGGATATTATCGCAGTTAAGAAGGAACCACATTAGAAAAAAATATGGTGGCATTTTTGAAATTAACTGCAATGATACCACCGCGGTAGTCTACAACAACCGCAGTCGTATTTTCCACGAGGCACATTGTAGGAGATACTACCATGGTTGATGTCAGAACCGTGGTGGTAAGGCACACAAATAATTTGAAAAAGAAATTGTTGAACATTAGACGGTCTAAAGTCCTTTTAGAGGATCAAATCATTTGATAAAGTTTTGATGATAACAAAACTCAAGTATACATTTATATTTGATGACTTATATACATTGTGCAATTAATATTATTATTATTAAAACAGGAGACACATGGTCTATAAAGAGATAAGTTTTCTTACTATTTACTTTTATGTGTTATTGATTTGATTTAAATTGATTTTATATAATATTGTGCTCTAATGTTCAAATTTGTTCATAATGAAAAATATTCAAATTATTATAGAGTATTTAAATGTGATTAATTGATTTTATATCATATTGTGCTTTAATGTTCAAATTTGTTCATAATGAAAATTATTCAAATTATTATGGAGTATTTAGATTTGATTAATTGATTTTATATCATGACGTGCATTAACATTCAAATCTGTTCATAATAGAAATTTGCAAATTATTGATGAGTATCCCAGATATAATTTCTCTATGTTATTTTAAATTATTTTTGATACAGACTTAATCAAGTTTAATGCAGTATGAAAAATTAGAGAAATACTTCCAGTTTGAGCTCCATACATTAGAAAGTCAAGATTGCTCTGTTCAAGCGTCCCAACAGCTAGTTTCTAAAAAGCTACATATAGAGGAACAATTTCAAGTTGAAGAACAAGCAGCAAAAAAAAGAGAAATACATCATACAATACATTGAAGAAATATAGAGTATCTACTACTGAGTGTTTATTGTCAATCTGCTATTGAGAGCATCTAGAGTTTTGGGTTGTGTGAAAGTGTAATTCTTCACCATTGTGTGTAATTCTTCACCATTGTGAAGTAAACCCTTGTGAGCTTTCATTGTTCTCTCTTTTGATAGTGTTTCTTTAATTCTTGAGTGGTCTTGATCTCAGGGGGAGATTGGGACTGGTATAACCTGAAGAGGTTTGTGTACTCGTGATAACCTGGAGAGGTTTGTGTACTCGTTGTAACCTGGAGAGGTTTGTGTACTCGTTGTAACTATTTGCTAAATAGTGGAACCTCTTAAATGGTTTGTTCAAGGGAGAACTGGATGTAGCCCAAGAGATTAGGGTGAACTAGTATAAAACTGCTTTATCTGTGCTTATATATTTTTCCTTGGTTGGTGGTTTCTATTTATAGCGAATTGAGTTCAGGCTCCATTCTACACCCTTTCTAGAGCCAGCTATTCCTACATAAATGTTGTAGGAGATACCACTGCGGTTGTTTCCAGAACTGTGGTGGTAAGCCACAGAAATAATTTTCAAATGAATGTTGCAAGGAGATACCACCGCGGTTGTTTTTAGAACTGCGGTGATAGGCACAAAAATAATTTTTAAATGTTCCCCACCCTTCTGCACCTCCATCACCGCCAAACTCCTCCTCTACAAGTAATGTAGATAGAATTTTAGTTTTAATTTATTTATATGATGATGATGATGAGTAACGTAAAAAGATTAGCGTAGTATTAAAAGCGAGGGACACGTGGGAGGAAGGAGGGTGATCGTCGTCAAACTCTAGCCCAAACCCTATCTAGCTTTGTGTTTGTCCCTTCTCATTCACTTTGCCCCAATTCCAAAACTCCCAACCCTAACCCTAAAATCGAATCTCTCCCTCCTCCGCATCCTCCACCCCAACGTCTCCCACACTCTCACCCTCTCCTCCCCTGTCTTCCACGTCACTGCCATCGACGCCTGTCACTGTCCCGATCGATAACGCTATCATCCTCACTCTTCACACTTTTTTCGTTTTTCATTTTCACTCATTTCCCTCTCTCCCACCAGGTTCCATCATGCTCCTCTTCCGCGACGACTTCGGCTGCGTCCTTTTCAGCGGTGACTTCATACAACCCCGTGGTGGCAGAGAACCCAATGCTCACCCACTCGGGAAGAACGCTCTTCAGGTCCAATCTCTCAGAGATGATGTAGCTCATTCTGCAAGAAGGGTGAAACAGAGAAGCCACCAAGAGCTTGGTGGAGGCGTCATAGGTGATGAGGATCTCAGCGTTTTGGCCGTTGGCCAAACCCTATGATGTCGTTCTGTAAATTGGACGGAGTTGGCATCGACGTCAATGTAACGGTTTGCGAGGTCCCAGGCGGGGTTGGAGTAGGTATCAAACTCTACAGCCACAGTCTGGAGGGCGTTGTCATAGGCGGCGTTGTCGAAGCTGGCGACACTACCGGTTTTGCTGTCCCATATTTGGATGGAGGAGGAGTAGAAGGCGCGGCCTAGAGACTTAGTCGTGGGTTTTCCGTCGCCACTCATACCCTATAAGCCTTTAGTGGAAAGAGGAGAACCATTCTCTAGGTTTGGGCAAATGGTTTTTGGACAGCTCAACACCATTGGAAATGAGCAGAGAAGCCACCATGAGTTATGTGCAACACGTTTTCAGCACCTTGATAGGCAGATGGAGACTATCAAAGAACAGCTTGGGGACATGTACTATAATGAAATGAAACTTGTGTTGGTTATGTTTTGATACTGCTTTTATGCTTTGAAGGAGTATCAAAGTAGGGGGGAGTAATCACATGTTTCTGGTTTGAGCTGGTTTAAATTGGTTTGAAAAACTGCAAAAAAACAATTAATTATTTTTCCAGTTCAATCGATTTAATTTTCTGAACCTGCTATGCTTAAAGAATTTCAATTAACTATTTCTAGATTTCAATTAGAGTAGAAATCTACTAATGTAGTTTGTACAAGTTTGGTTGGTACAACTCAACACACACTTGTTTGCCTTCATCAAATTGGGGGAGATTGTTAGGATCGAGGCTTGCTAAGTGATTTGATGAAGTCAACTTGGATCAAAACTTGCTTGAAGCCATCATGGATATTGATGGCAGTTTTTGTCTAGAGCTTAGGTTGTGTGTGTGAGTGGGTTTTGGTTCAAACCCATGAGTTGCATGGTATATCACTTAAAAAAAGCTTTATAAATTCACTTTGTTTGATAAATAATTAATTGGAACTAAGTGAGATTTAATAGTCTTTGAAAACCTATTTTGAGAGAAAAATCAATTAAATGTTTTCATAAATCAATTTGTTGATTTTTCTGTTTTTCAGAAAAATCAATCGATTGAATGTCAAAATCAATCGATTGATTTGTGGTTGTTTTAACTATTTTTAAACCAATTTGGCTACATAAGGGCAACGCACATTTTCTGTGTTACCTAAGACATTTGACTGATCATTTTGAGAAATTCTAAGTGATAAAAACATGCCCTTACTGTAAGATAACTTGCTACAATGATTTACAACAAGAAAACCTCAAGAAATTGAATCTTAGAGCTTCACTTTGAGTTGATTTCGTGTATCCTTGGTTCTCTACTAGAGCTAAGTCTTCTGTACTAGTTTTATATCAATTTTTACACTCTGTTTTCATGCAGAAGCATTACTCTTTTGATTTCTCTTGAATTTTGAGTGGTTTGGTTACAATTTATATAGGGTTTGTAGTTTGTAATTGTATGTTTGTAATTCAAATTTCATAGGGTTTGTAATTTGGATTGGTGCATAGGGTTCTGCATTGTTTCTTAGCTTTTGTGGGGTGCAGAGGTGGCATATTACAGGGTGCAGTGGGTTTCTTGCTTTGAGCAAGTGTAATCGACATTGATTGGATTGATCTTGGTGATCTTTTAGTGAATTTCTTTGCTTGTTGCCAAAGAGACTGGACGTAGACCTTGAGGAAGGGTGAACCAGTATAAATCTTGTTGTTTTTGAGCTCTCTTGATCCCTTTCTTGATTCATACACTGTTTCTGCAGAGTTTTGTGAAATCTGTCAAATTTTCAACTAATTGATTTCTGAATTCAACAAATTGATTTCTCTGTACTGCTCTTTTAACTGATCTGTTCTGCATTGATCCGTGGTTCTGAAAACTATGTTTGTTGAATTGTGTTTAACTATTGGCTTTGGACTTTAATTTTGATATACACTAAAAATTTCATTTCTAACATTTTTTAGTTCTGTAAAATCAACTAATTGATTTCGGGTTTCGATTAATTGATTTTACTTTTGTTGTTGTTTTGCGTCATCTACATATAGTTGTTTTCCTTGGTTAATTAATTCAATCTTGTTCTTAGTTGTTGCTTATTATTTTCAGCTAATTGTATTTCTGTTCAACTAATCGATATTCTTAACTTTGTTCTATTTGAGAAATTTCAATTTATTTAGTTTCAACTAATTGTTTTCTGGTTTTTGAAGAATCTTGAAATTTCACATTCCCAATTTGGGTTATTTTACTGTTTGGAATAATTTCTTGAAATTGGTTGAGTTTCTGTTCAATTAATTATTTTCTGAATTCAATTAATTGAATCTATCTTGTTTAGCACTGTGAGCGATTTTCAATTGATTATTTTTGTTGATAAACTAATTGTTTCTGAACTATGCAGTATTGTATACTCTATTCAATTGATTGCTTCTGCTTTTCAATATTTGTTCATTGATATATTGTGAGGGATTTTCAATTAATTGTTTTTACTTTATAATTAATTGATCTTTTACTCTACACTTCAAAATCAAACTTCTGATTGTTTTAATAAAGAACTTTCATTCTACACTTTATTACTTTCCATCTTTTGTGAAAATTTTTGAAAGTTCAATTCACCCTCTCTTGAACTCAACCTAAACTACTTTTCAATTTGCGCTTCAAAAACCTAATCTAAAATGATTGCTGTAGAGGTCGAGTACAACCTTGGTCTTCTCTTCACAAAACCAATATAAAACGATTGGTACAGAGGTCGAGTATAACCTTGGTCTTCGCTCAACAAAACCCAATCTTATGATTGGTACAAAGGCCGAATAATACGTCGGTCTTCACTTGACAAAACCCAATCTAATGATTGGTACAAAAAGCCAAATACCACGTCGGTCTTCACATTACAAAACCTAATCTCATGATTCGTCCAAAATTTGAACATAAGGTTGGCCATTACTTTATGAAAACCCAATCTCACGATTTGTCCCTGAAAGAAACTGTTTTGGCTGAAATACAAAAGGGGGGTGAATTGGATTTCAAAATCTTTTTCAAAAAAACTAGTTGACCTTTTAAGAAATTCAAATTCGTTTAATAAACTGGATCTTTATTGACTTTACTGTGAAAAGCAGTAGAATGAAACAATAAACAAAATCCAATCTAGTCACAATACAATGCAGCAAATCAAAACAGTTTTATCAGAATTTAAATGTAAGTACGGAAGCAATTTAGTTTATTACACAGAAACAGATTAGAGGTTTTCTGGAAAGACCAACTGATAAACAGTAAACCCAGTAAATTGCAAAACTGCAGATTTACAGGAAACTGATATACTGGTTAGTAACAGATTCAAAGCAGTTTGGATTAAACTGTGTTAAAATGGAATAAAAGATTTTAGGTTGTTTCTAAAAATGCTTTCAGAAAATGATGAAGTTATTCAATTAGCAAGATTCAGTTAATTCTGAAAAATTCAAGAAAATCAGCAAGAACACGAAAGAGAGAGAGCAAGAGAAAATCAGGACACAGTGGATTTTTATACTAGTTCACCCAACAACTGGGCTACGTCCAGTCCCTCACACACAGTAAGGATTTCACTAAACTGATCAACCTGATCCAGTTTACAACACTTGCCTACAGCAAGACGACACTACACTCTGCAGCCAACCCCTGCTGAACCTACAGCAGACCAAGAAACACCACAGAATCCACTGTGTGCTTCAAGAACTCCCTTGCTGAAACCCACAGCAAGTAACGTTATACAGAGACCACTGTATAACTCAGAAACGTTTCACTGCAACTCGTAGTAGACCACTGCTGATCCCACAACAGAACAGGAAACCACACAGAAACCCACTGTGTGTTTCACGAAGACCCTTGTTGAAACCCACAATAAGTCGCACCCTGTACAGAGCCCACTGTACAGAATAAAATTACCAACCCAGGCAATTCAAGAACGTAGTAGAAGTGTCAATACAGATGAAGGATGAACACAGTTACTGCAATACAAGCACTTCAATACAAAGAATGACAAAAGTAATAAGAAAAGGTATAGAAGGATTAGTCTTGATGATCGAATCAGCGAAAAACTGTCTCACTCAAATGATAGCTCCAGCAGCAGTTCAAGAAAATAGTTCTTTATGAAAAACTTCTATTGATCTTTGATCACTAGACTCACGTGCGCATTCGCTCTCTTTGAAATCTCAAATTTTTGTGCTCAGAAAATGTGTAAAATGATTTTCATTAACTTCTAAAATTTCGCGCCAGCTATTTAAACATAACTGTCATTTAAAAATTCAGTCGATTGATTTTCCAAATAGTCGACTGTTTTTCTCCAGTTAGTTAAAATAGTTGTTCAAAACGCAAGTTTTGATTTTAATGATTTCTCAAAACTTTTGTTAATACAGAAAATGCTTGTGGAGCTTATCATTGATTAAGAAGGCAAGCATCACTGATTAGACCTCAAACTTACCCCACAACACACACTCCTAAGTTCTAGACCAAGTTCTTAATCTTCATGAAATCTTCATGCATTCCACATATGATCATAGGGTCTTGAACATCTTCACTTGGTTGGCTTCATCAACTCATCACAGTAGCCCACTGGTGCTAACAGTCTCAATGTCGAATACCATGACAGTCATATATCATCAAAAAACTTTCGTAGTTTATCAATCACTCAAGCTTGGGGGGCATGTGTACTATACTGTACAGAGGACCCTTCAGTTGCCCGGGCCAACAAGAGGTGTGCCATTATCCTTATTACAAAACCTGGAATCAGTGCTACCCCTCTGATAGCATCGCCAACCTTTTGTGTTCTATACATCTTCCCTCTGATCAAAGGTGAAGAAAGAGTATGTTGAGTGTACTTTACACCTTCCGTATGATAAAAAAGTGATTCATTATTACATAAATAACACTATAAATAACAAAGAATAGGAGAGAAAAGGTATGTTCATCTTAACCTAAGTGACACTAAACCTCTAAATATTGAGTACTCACTAGAGCGTTAGGTGCTTTCTGCAGGTACCTCTCTTTTTGTTCTACGTTGGAGATTAGAGAATGACAAAGAAACTGTTAGAGTTGATATCTTGAAAGTATTATTCTAAGCCTCAAGGTCCCATAAAAACCCAATTTGAGCTCAACAATATTTTTCCAAATGTAATTTATTATATTCTCAATACCTTTTACTTTTTGAAATTGAAACTAAAAGTTCTTGGAATGTGAAGCCTTCCGTTCTGAAGAAATCCATAAGAATAAATTTGTGAGTGAATTTTTTCTCATTCCAAAGTCTTTTGAATTCTTCTCTAGTTTTCTCTTCATATGTCCTTTAACCGATAAAGGAAGCTTTCAAAAATCTAAGACTACCCCTTTCATGATAGTGGATCTTTCAACTCTAACATTTGAAGGAGAGACCATTTTTCTAAGGGATTTAAGGGAAAGAGAATGGAGAGGACAAGGAGATGAAAATACATGAATGATTTAATTCAAACAAATAGTGATTATAAAACTTAAAGTTTTCAAATATATTTATAGACTCAAATATTACTATTTGATGCATTAAAGACATTTAAATCAATCAATCAAACTAAATGCTGTAAAAATAGTAATATTTAATCAGTGTAATAGCTTTAAACAGTAATTTTAATTGATTAAGTGTAAGTAATAATCGATTAAAATGTTCATAATTTTCAAAACCAATAATTAAACCCAAATAATCAATTTATTTAACAATGAGGTAATCGATTAAAAAAGGTAGCAACACCACAAATTCTAAAAAAAATCGATTAATTATCAAAATACAAAACTGTTTTATACTAGAAACATTTTCAAAAAGCACGCATTAGCATATTTATTTTGTATTTAATTTATGATCACGTTCAAGAACAATTAACAATTTTAAACATAACATGTTGACCTTCATATTTTGCAAGAAACTTGATCTTTTACACTTTTTTATCCAGTTTACAAAACAATAAATCATTGTGTTAACAACGTATCTCCTGTCTTTTGGAATGCGAGCATATCTTCCTTAGTCATCCAACGTTTCTAAAAAAATATTTATTCATTATATGTTCCTTTTTCGTCCAATAGATGCAAGTTATATGAGATGTGTATAATAAATTTATGAAATTTCACTACAAGAAAAAAGAGATTTAGTCACTGATTTTAGTCACCGAAAACTGATAGTCGCAATTAGCGTCTAATATTAGCCACCAAAATAATATAGTCGCTAATTGTCACCGTAATAGCGACCAAAATACAATTTGATTGCTAACTACTAAATAAAATATTTTAGCTACCGTATTTAGTGACCGAAATGTATTGGTCACTGAATAGCAACCAAAATAGTCACCGAACACCAGTTCGTTTTAGCCACTAGCTTGATTTTAGTCGCTAAGTAGAGAAAAAAAAGTTAGTTACCGATTTAACAACAAAAATATGTTGGTCGCAGAATAGCAATCAAAACAGTCACCAAAATTTAAATTATTTAGCGATTAAAATAAAATTCGTCACTAAATGTCAAAAAAAAATTGGCCACCAAAATTAGCAACCACAATACGGTGGTAGCTAAATAGAGACTGAAATAGCAAACGAATACAAATTTATTTTAGCAACCGATTTGATTTTGATCGTTAAAACATAAGTAAAAAAATCATTTTTAAATTAATGATTGAATTTAACATCCGATTTGTCATGGTCGCTAATAGTGACTGAAATAGCCACTAATTCATATGGTTGCTAAATAATTATTTTGAATATTATTTATATTAATTAAAATAAAAATATCATTAATAACAATAATAATATGGAATCTATATAACTTCATTTAATATCACAAATTATAATGTTGTTGACCTGTTTTAGACTTATCATTACCTATGTTTACTTGATGTTCAGATATTAGTGAATAGTATAGTTGAACATGATTTCTTTTTTCCATTAACCATTTTAGACTCACAAATCAGTTAAAGCCCAAAAATTTCATGTATGATACAATTGTACATTTTCCTAATAAATAAATGGGTTGTTCTTTCTGTAAATTTGAATCGTCATCCTGTTTATGCCTATCTAAGCATCGTAGACTAGTTTATGATGTTAGTACAAATCTTATCACTTTTAAACTACATATTATTCAAACCTTATTCATTTTCTACTTTTAAACTACATGCAATCTAAGTCTTACCGAAATAAAAGTTTCTAAGTGGAATTCCATGTTCGATTGAGCTCTTGCCACTAAGTCAAAAGCTATAGTTATAGTCAGGGTCACGATTGAATTGTGATTTGGCCTATTGGACACTCACCACGAGACAATTTATATCACCTACAACAATTCAGTTTTCAAATTTCTCCATTACTTATTTATAAATGAATGAAAACACATCAAAGTCTATAATCCATAATAATTATTGTATTGGTTTTATCTAACAATTGTAAGTATATGTCATTTCCATTCAACTAAATAAATTCAAAAAACAAATATAATAAGGTTCAAGAAAAAAAATATATATTAGAATTTGGATTAATTTATTTTTCTTTTACTGTGTTAATTGAAACATCTTAATTAAGCTAAGTTAAAAAGAAAAAAAAATGAGTGTGACTTCTTTATATTTATTGCTTTTATCATGAAATCCAAATTAATATATTCTTTTTTAGTTCTTAGTATCTGATTATAAAATTATTTTTGAAGTTATTTTATAAATATATATTGTTAATTAATTTTTCAACAATAATTTTAAATAAAGATTAAAAAATAATTAATATAATAATAGGATAAAAAATTTATATATTTTATTACAACTTTAGAAATGATATTTAATTCATTTAATTAAAGTAAAATTGAATTCTAAACTAAAATGTAACATATTTATTGATATAAATTTTGGGAATTATTTTTTAAATTAAAATATTTTTAATAAAATTTTGACATCGAATTCTTTTCAAAAGTAATTTTATATTTTAAGTTATTTTTCAACAATTATTTTAAATAAAAGGAAAAACAATAATTAATACAACAAACAACAATCATATTAAATTAGATAAAAAGAGTGGTAAATTATATTAAAACATTAAACTTGATGTTTGATTTATTTTAAAAAGTAAAAGTTTTATTTTATTAAAATAAGTATTTTCACTAAGTAAAATATTAGCTTATTAAAATATTAGCTTGTCTCCCTCTATGTTTTTCATACTCCCTCGTAAACAAAATTAAATTCATGCATCTTTCCTAAATCGGTGTAAAATGTTTCTTAAATTCTTTCTAAACAAAATTAAATGACTCCATCTTTTTCAAATTTAAGAATTTATATTTTAATCTCTAGTATAAAAAACAAACAGAATTAAATTATTTCTAAATAATAAATAATTAATTGTTTAAAGTTATAATAATATTGAAAAATTTCTTCGGTATAAAAATCTGTAATGTAAAATAGTTTTTCTTAAAAATATTTAGTATATTAATATAAAAAATAATTAGCATTTTTGTGTCATTTAATTTAATAATTCAATTAGTTTTATTTCATAACACATATATTTAATTATTAATTATATTATTATACATAAATAATTGAGAAGATTAGGATTAGTATCAAAATTAACAAAATTGTTAATTTAAATTATATCTTATCTTCAGCATAATACATAAATTATGAAAGGTTTAGCCACTTTTATTAAAATGATTTTGGTGCCAAAACTCTCAAATCATTAAACCCCTTTTCCCTCTCATTTCAAAGGCTTTTCACCTTCCCTCCACTTCTTCCTCGTATCAAAACCGTAACCCCCAAAACCCACTTTCCCAAATGATTATTTAATTTCTAATTCAAGTTTGCTCCAATTTTTTCCTATACCTTCAAAGAACGTGGCTCTCGGATCGAAAACACGGATTCGAGGAGCAGCGGTACCCCAACGGGGACGTGTAAGAGGGGCGGTGGCGGTGCTACCTGCAGAAGGGAGGAACACATGGCAAAACAGGAACGAGTACATCGGAGAGTGGAAGAACGACACCATCTCCGGGAAGGGTGTGCTGGTGTGGAAGAACAGAAACCCGCTAGGTTTAACACATGTTTTTCCTTGAAAACTCAAGCATTTTTAGGTTTTCTACTCCATCTTCCCTCTCACCTTCAGTAGCAACATTTTTCTTCATGTTGGTGAACAATGGCGTATGCTGCAATGAAGCCCAGCAAGCCCAACTTGGAGGAATTTCAGGAACAGATCCACAAGATAAGGATCAACCTATCCTCCAAGCACGTCAAAAATCTCGAGAAGGGTATGCATCAATTCATTCCATTTTTCCTTCTTATGCTTGTTACAATCCTTAGTCTTATGTTTCAACTTTTTGTTAAGATTCTCTTTTGATTTAAATTACTTAATTTAATAATTCCTAATGTTAAGGGAATAGTTGTTTGTTATCAACTGAGTCTTTAGCCAGTTACCACACTTATAGGAGTCGTGATGTGTGGGTTGTTTAAATTCTGTTTTCAACTCTGATGTAAGGTTATTTGTAGCCATATCATTTATGCAATAAGTATGATTCTTATTCTTCAACATTCAGTATTTAATTTATCAGCAATCTATTTCTAACATCTGGTATCATAGCCCCTTAAGAAGGGCTTGATTAACTTGAGAAGCAGCAGTCTTTTCAATAAAGTGGTAACTTAAACATGACGACAGAAAATGGCTTTGTACAACCAGCGATCCCAAAGCTTGATGGACACTATGATCACTAGGCAATGCTTATGGAGAATTTCCTACGCTCCAAGGAGTACTGGAGTTTGATTGAAAATGGGATTCCTGCTGCAGCAGAAGGAGTTGAGCTCACCGAAGGGCAAAAGAAGGCTATTGAGGATAAAAAACTGAAGGATTTGAAGGCTAAGAATTATTTGTTCCAAGCAATTGATCGATCAGTTCTAGAGACTATCCTAAACAAAGACACAACAAAGAGTATTTGGGATTCCTTGAAGCAGAAATATCAAGGAACGACAAGAGTCAAGCGAGCACAATTACAAGCGCTACGGAGGGAATTTGAAGTGCTTCAAATGAAGAGAGATGAATCTGTGAATGAGTACTTTGCTCGCACACTAACTATTGCCAACAAGATGCGGACTCATGGTGAAACTATGGGAGATGTTGCTGTCATTGAGAAGATCCTAAGATCCATGACTCTTAAGTTTAATTATGTTGTATGTTCTATTGAGGAGTCACATGACATTGATACCTTATCTATTGATCAGCTGCAAAGCAGCCTTCTGGTGCACGAACAACGCATGAATGGTCCTATTATTGACGAACAAGCACTGAAGGTTACCCATGATGATCAACCCAGAGGAAGAGGACGTGGTCGTGGTGGATTTAGAGGTCGTGGAAGAGGAAGAAGCGTGTCAACCTATGACAAATCTATCGTGGAGTGTTATGGCTGTCACAAGTTGGGACATTACCAATATGAATGTCCAAGTAAAGAAAAGAGGCAAACTATGCAGAAGCACAAGAAGAAATGTTGTTGATGGCGTATGTGGAGAACAATCAAGCCAGAAGAAAAGATGTATGGTTTCTTGATTCTAGTTGCAGCAATCATATGTGTGGCAAAAAGGAAATATTCTCTGATCTTGATGAAGAATTCTATGAATCTGTGAAGCTTGGAAATAACTCAACCATGACTGTGAAGGGAAAAGGCAATGTGAGGTTGCAAGTAAATGGCAATTTTCAAATTATCACTGGAGTATTCTATGTACCAGATCTGAAGAATAATCTACTTAGCATTTGACAACTACAAGAAAAGGGACTTGAAATCTTGTTCCATCATGATAAGTGCAAAATTTATCATCCTAAGAAGGGCTTGATTATAGAAACTGGAATGTCATCAAATCGAATGTTTATCCTGCTTGCAACGTGTCATCCAAAGGAGCCCACATGCTTCAATATAATCACAGAGGATTCAACTCAGTTGTGGCATTGTAGATATGGACATTTGCATTACAAAGGTTTGAATAATCTTGAGCAGAAAGAGATGGTGAGTGGTTTGCCAAAACTCAAGGCTCTATCAACACTTTGTAAAACGTGCTTAGTAGGGAAGCAATATAGAGGACCGTTTCCAAAGGAAAGCACATGGAGGGCTTCCCAAATTCTTCAGTTGGTGCATGCTGATATCTGTGGGCCAATCAACCCCATCTCAAATAGCAAGAAAAGGTACATGATAACCTTCATAGATGATTATAGTCGAAAGACTTGGATTTACTTCTTGATAGAAAAGTCAGAAGCCTTCGATGTTTTTAAAATCTTCAAAAATCGTGTTGAAAAAGAAACTGGCTTACATATAAAGGGTTTACGTACTGATAGCGAAGGCGAATTTACTTCACATGAGTTTAATGTTTTTTGTGGTGAGCATGACATAAATAGACAGCTAACAACTGCATATACCCCTCAGCAGAACGGGGTTGCAGAAAAAAAGAACATAACTATTATGAATATAGTTCGGAGTTTGCTTTCTGAAAAAAAAATTCCCAAAATGTTTTGGCCTGAAGCTGCAAATTAGATAGTGCATGTGTTAAATCGAAGTCTAACTCTTTCAGTGAGAAACAAGACCCCGGAAGAAGCATGGAGTGGAGTGAAACCATCTGTTGCACATTTTAGGGTGTTTGGATGCATTTCTCATGTTCATGTCCCAGACAGTAAGAGAACAAAGTTAGATGATAAAAGTGTGATATGTGTCTTGTTTGGAGTTAGTCAAGAGTCAAAAGCCTATAGACTATATGATCCAAACTCGCAGAAGATTGTTGTGAATAGAGATGTTGTGTTTGAAGAAGATAAGCATTGGGAGTGGGAGAAGACTCATGAAGAATTAATTGTAGCTGATTTAGAATTGGAGAACAGTGAAGCGGAAAATGAAGACAATGAAGATATTGTACAAGAAGAAGTAGAGAATGCTACATCAGATAATTCACCTAGATCCAATGAAGGAAGAGTCTGAATGCCACCAATATGGATGAGAGACTATGTAAGTGGAGAGGGCATGTCTGAAGAAGAAGATGTGGCAAACTTAGTTATGCTTGCAGCTGATGATCCAATATGTTTTGAAGATGCTGTCAAAGATGAAAAATGGAGAAAAGCAATGGATGTTGAGACAAAGGCAATAGAGAAAAATGATACATGGGAGTTAACTGAGCTACCTGCTGGAGGAAAGAAAATAGGAGTAAAATGGGTGTGCAGAACTAAAATCAATGAGAATGGAGAAGTTGATAAGTATAAGGCACGACTTGTAGCAAAAGGGTACGCTCAACAATAAGGGGTAGACTATACTGAGGTGTTTGCACCTGTGGCAAGACTGGACACAATTCGTTTGGTTACTGCACTTGCTGGGCAAAAAGGATGGGCTATTTATCAATTGGACGTGAAATCTGCTTTCTTGCATGGAGAATTGAATGAAGAAGTATTCGTTGAGCAGCCTCGCGATTATGAAAAAAAAGGGAATGAGTAGAAAGTTTATAATTTAAAAAGGGCCCTGTGTGGACTTAAGCAGGCTCCACGAGCTTGGTATAGTCGTATAGAGTCTTATTTTGTGAATGAAGAATTTGAAAGATGCCCCCATGAATCTACATTGTTTATCAAGACAAAAACAGAAGGTAAGGTTCTGATTATACGTCTTTATGTGGATGATCTTATTTTCACTGGTAATGATGAGTCAATGTTTGCTGAGTTTAAAAGATCTATGATGCTTGAATTTGATATGACTGATCTTGGAAAGATGAGATACTTTCTTGGTATAGAAGTAGTGCAAAAATCTGATGGAATTTTTATTGGCCAAAAGAAGTATGTGCTGGAAGTGTTAAAAAGGTTTGGCATGGATAAATGTAATCCAGTTCACAATCCCATTGTTCCTGGAGAAAAGCTTGAAAACGATAAGGATGGAGCAAAAGTAGATGGTACTTATTGCAAGTAAGTTGTAGGAAGTCTTATGTATTTAACTGCTACGCGTCCAGACATTATGTTTGTTGTTAGTCTCATCAGCAGATACATGGGAAATCCTTCTCAACTTCACTTGCAAGCAGCAAGAAAGGTTTTAAGATATTTGAAAGGTACAGCTGACTTCGGACTATTCTACAAGAAGGAAGGAGATGAGGAATTAACAGCCTACACAGATAGTGACTATCCTGGGGATTTGGATGAAAGGAAGAGCACTTCAGGGTATGTGTTCCTGTTGAGTTCTGCTGCAGTATCATGGTCAGCTAAGAAGCAACCAGTGGTTTGCCTATCTACCACTGAGGCGGAGTTCATTGCTGCAGCTGCTTATGCCTGTCAAGCGATATGGTTATGACAAGTATTAAGGAATCAATATCAGGACAAATCCATAATTGTTCATTGTGATAATACCTCTGCAATCAAGCTTGCCAAGAATCCGGTGATGCATGGACGTAGCAAACACATAGATGTTCGATTTCATTTCCTCCGAGAACTTACAAAGAATGGAACTGTGAAATTGGTTACTGTAATACACAAGAGCAAGTTGCAGATGTGATGACCAAGCCTCTGAAGCTTGATTCTTTTATGAAGTTACGAAGTCTACTGGGCGTGTGTTCATTTGCAGATATAAATTGATTGCTAGAAGCATTCAGTTTAAGGGAGGATGTTAAGATTCTGTTTTGATTTAAATTACTTAATTTAATAATTCCTAATGTTAAGGGAATAGTTGTTTGTTATCAACCGAGTCTTTAGCCAGTTACCACACTTATAGTAGTCGTGATGTGTGGGTTGTTTAAATTCTGTTTTCAACTCTGATGTAAGGCTATATATAGCCATATCATTTATGCAATAAGTATGATTCTTATTCTTCAACATTCAGTATTTAATTTATCAGCAATCTGTTTGTAACACTTTTATGTTACTGTTAGTTTGTGTGGACTTGTTTCGCAGTGCAAAGGACAAGTGCAGAAATTAACTGGCTTATGCGAACTGAGGTGCTAAATTAGATTTAAATTGTAATGCAGTACGAGTGTTTTATCAATTATCACATATGACGAAAGTATTAGTTGTGTAAACGCCTCAGGACTTGTCAACCCCTTTGGGTTTTGTAATGTTACAAGGTCTGGGTTGGTGTTAAGTAAAGGTTTGGATGATGGAGGTATTGAAGGAAAAAGGATAAAAGTTTATTTTTTTATATTGTGTTTATAAAAAAATTAATAGGAGATTATTGAAATGGTTATGATCATTTGTTTATGCATTATTTTTATGGTTGACTCATTGAATGAATGGATTATATGTAGGGTTGAAATTTGTAAAGTAATGCTTTCAGAGTCGTTTGTTTCTTGTTGTTATGTTTATAGTTTGAGTATTTATCCATTTCTTTTGTGTAGTTTTTAATTTTTCAGATTAGGAATTTTAGGTCATATGAATTGCCTCTCTGTTATTTGCACTTTTCGTGATTATGTTGAACTTTCCTTGGCTGTTTCCAAAAGGACTCTATCACTTTTGAAATTTGTGAACAATTTGAGTTATATCTTTCTTTGATGGCTAATATGGATAATCTTGTACATAAAATATTTGGAAGTTGTCTCATTACAGTGAAGTGCATTATTTATCTCGTGTTTGACAAGTTATCTTTTTGGTATTTGTGTTTTGGTTTTAATTAACAATGTTTGTTTGCTAAATTGATAATATATATTTGTTTATTGTCTTTGTGTTTTAGCTTCAACGTCGCAATTGTGCTCACAAATTGTTGAGATAGATGGGGTTCTTGTTGAGAAGATTGATAAGCATATTGATTTTTAATTTAGACCTAGACTTGCAGCCTTACACCATTTGTAATCAAAACAATGAAGTGAGTTGTGGTTTTATAACTGAACTTACATTTTCTATATCTTTACACATGTGTAATTTGACTTGTCTTATTTCCTTAATGAATTATGTGTTCTAACTCATTTTTATGCTGATAGGTACAGAAGAAATGTGATTTATATGCCATTGTTGTACATGTTGAATTTTCCTCTACTTCAATGCATTACTTATACTTTCTTCGTCGTGGTCCAAACACATGATACAAGTTGGATGATTGGATGGTATTGGTGTTTCCCCTTTAGATGTTTCACACATGACACAAGTAGACATCATACAGAAGACTACATTAAATATGATTGTATAATGTAGAATAAGACTACTTGTATAATGAATTGTGTAATACATTAGACAAATTTTAATTTGTTTATAATACTTTTCATCATGTATTGGAGTTCGTTATTGATTGGTATGATTGCATTTTGAGTATTTTTAAGTATATTTCAAAATTATTTATAAACAGGACAAAATATGTAAAAGTATGTAATAATGTTTTCAAATTTAGCTATCAAATTTTAGAGTTACTTTAGTCACTTATTTAACAACCAAAATTTAATTTGCTTTAGCCACCGATTTAGTTATTAAAATTTATTTCATTTTAGCAACCGATTTAGTCATCGAAATTTATTTTATTTTAACCGTTGATTTAGTCAATGAAATTTATTTTATTTTAGTCACTGATTTTGCCACCGAAAAAGATTTTATTTTAGCTACAAAATTAGTCATCAAAATTTAGTCACCGATTTAGTGACCGAATTTTTACAATCTTTTGGTAACTAATTTGGTCTCCAAGAAATGGTGAGACCAAACATTTTATCACCGATTTAGCGATCAATTGTTTAGTCGTTATTTTACGACTTTCCAAAAAATCAATCTCTAGATATTTAATGACTATAATTTTTGTTACTACTTATTTTTGGTTATTTCAGTAACTAGTATATTTAGTGACCGATTTTCATTATTTAGTAACTAATTTTGATGATCGTTAAAACGTCATTTTTTTTGTAGTATTTTTTATTTTAGTTCAAACAAAAACCAGTTCTATCATTGACATTTCTTTTGAGAATTTAGGATAACGTTTAGATTGCATTTTTTAATTGATAATCTCGCAATTTTTAGAAGAGTTTAGCAAATGTTGATCGAAAATAGATGCGACATATTTAATAAATTATTCCAAGTTCTTAATAGAATATTCTCATTGATATCTGAAAAATGTTACAACGTTTTCTCTTATGCACACGTATAACATGAATTAATCTATTATTTCAACTTTTCATGTAATTTAAAAGATCAATAAAATTAATTTTAATATATGTTATGTGCTGTAGTTAAAATTTTGTGAATATCTTAAAGTGAATGACTCATATACACATGTAATAAAAGTTAAAACATTCAATACTTTTACCATATTAACATTTTCTAACATCATAAAAATAATTTCTTTTGAAGTTTAATATAACTCTTCTGGTCTAACATTTTTCAGTATGCTAAAATTAATGATAGTATCATAATGAAGCGAGAGTAGATAATAATAAAGTAAATGAATGGATGATGCTCCCTTAAAAAAAATAAAGAAACTTATGAATCATAATACCGACAATATGCAAAGTGATTTATGTTAAAATGGATAAATAATAATAATAATAATAATAATAATAATAATAATAATAATAATATATTAAAGGTATATTCGGTTTGGATTTAGTTTCACTCAATTCTAAAACACAAAAAGCAAACTAAACTAAACCACTCAGATGTGAATAAAAAATCAAAGAAATTATTTTTTCTTTGTATTAATATAAATTATTTAGTTTAATTTTTTTTCATCGATTGAGTTTTGAACAGTTTAATAATATTATTTGAATGCATTTTTATGGAATTAAAAATGAAATAAAAATAAAGTAAACACTTGAAAATACTTTATGCGTTTGAATTTATTTTCGAAGTTACTTGCCTGTGATCCTTTTTGCAAGGAATTATATGTATAAACATTAAATTTCTTTTGTTTTCATTTATCACTACTAAATGTTATCAATATATAGGTTTTAATTAGTAAATAACAATTTTAAAAGTAGATAATAATGAAAAGTATATGGGTAATATCATTTTAAAATAAAAGTCAAATGAAATAATTATTTTTGTAGATGTACTAGATTTCTACGGTTCACCTTGACTGAGAAATATAATTATTTTTTTCAAAGTGAGTTTATACTCGCTTTAGTTTTTCTATTTCAAATTATGTCATTGTATTTTCTTTTTGCTATCGTTACCAAGTTTTCTCTCTATGTACGTATTAATTAAATTAAGAATATAATTAAAAGAAATCTACTATTTTAAAATTAACAAATCAAAAGTAAATTTCTTTGTTGAAGACTCCACCATTTAAAAATTAGCAAAAGAGGTTGGTTAAGAAATAAATATTTATTGTAATTTTCTTAATTTGCTTTTGTTGACTAAGTGCCTCTAATAATCTTTTTATGAAGCGTTAAAAAATTTCATAACTAACTGCATTTATTATTTGATATGAAGCATTGAAAACACTATTTAAGCTGTATACTAGCAGAGTGATTTTCATAAAATCAGCAGCACTTTATTTTCCTCTATTATATTTATGCATTGGTATTTAGCTTAAACCTCTCATATTGTGGTGTGTGGTTCTCTTAGGGTAGGATCATGGGGAAAGGTGCAATGTTTATAATTGTTAGAACTGTTTTCTTGTTTTGGCTGCTTATGCAACCTTCAACCAGCTTTCCTTTCGAACGTAAAACAACTATAGTTGTCAAAAATGAATTAGAAGGACGTCAAGACCTGTTCCTTCATTGCATATCTAAGGACAACGATCTTGGTGTGCAACACCTTCGTTCCAATGAAACTACTAAATGGAGTTTTGGAGTTAACTTCCTTTTGACAACATTGTTCCATTGTTCCTTTGAATGGAAAGGTGCCTCGCAAAAGTTTGTTATTTACGATGCAAGAAGGGATTTTCACGTTTGTGATTTATGCAGTTGGATAGTAAGAGAAAAAGGTCCGTGTATTGTTTTTGAAAATCTTCAATGCTTTGATTGGAACAGTTAAGAAGAAGAACGAGTTTCATTCTGTAGTGAATTGGGAACTCAATATATGTATGTGGGTTTCTTATCCAAATTAATACAACAATGATGAATAAAATTGAAAGGTAGCATTTACGCTTTTGGTTGCTTTTTAGGTGAAGTTGCACTTTTATTTCTTTATAATATCCCATTGGTAATTTTCATTTTTTAATTAGGATATCTTATTTTCGTAATTTTTAAAATTATACGTTTTATTTGACTTGGTTATTTGATAATATATTGACATTGAGGTGGAATGTTAATTTTGATATAAGCTTTTAACATCATATTTCATCAAATTCTATTCCGATATTTTGATATCAGAAGATTATGGGAAAAAAATTATATTTAAATTATTTTTACGATCACTAAATGATATGCTATTATTAGGTGTATCATTAGGTGTATCAGAACAAATCCTAGTCTTGTGAGTTAAAAAAAGTTAAGTTTACTCCATTAAATTAATTAATAAATTCTTTACTTGAGATGTTATTAAAAGCAAAAAATATAAGTATTATTATGTCTATGTGTCTAATTTTTTCTTCATAATAATAATCTGATAATAAGAAAAATGTAAAAATACTTTTGCAAATAATACAATAAAACCGAAAATTATTGATGAATATTTATCTATTGACAAATAATACATTATGAACGAAAATTTATAGAAATATTTCAAATGATAGATAAAAATGGTAATAACTAAAAACCTATCGATAATGTTTATCTAATAGATGAATTATGTATCGGTAAAGTTGTTAATAAATTTTCTGTTAAAGTAAAAGCGAAAATTCAATATATTCATTCATAACATATGTTGATAATATTTCTTTATGTATTAGATGAAGTATTCGTAGACAAATCCTTTAGTTAAAATGGTTGTTAATAATGTGAATCCAAAGTTACATAGGATAAGGTACGAAGATATTTTATCTGTCGGTTAGGGAATATTAAGATTTTGGTAAATGTTTGAATTATTCAATTATGTAATAAAATAAATTGACATTAATATATTTTAATGTACTATTTATTATTAATAAATATTAAAGTAATGATTATTTAATTAAAAATATTAATATATATTATTTAAGTATATATATATATATATATATATATATATCAGTATTAATTAATAAATATTAATCTATAAGTTATTTAAGTAATAAATATTATTATATAAGTAATTTAATTAATAATATATGAATGTATGAATTATTTAATAAATAAACATTAACATACCCATTTTGAAACTAATAATTTATTAATTATGTGATTAATAAATTGCTTCAACAAGTTTTAGTTTTGATTCTGAATTTAAAAAATAATTTAATATTTTTTATTTACAAACTTCTAGATTATTCATTATAAAATTAATTCAAACAATTTATAACTTATTTAATTTTATTCTATTAATATCTCTTATATTTAAAAGCTTTATTTTTATTTTAGTGTCCAATAGGTTAGATCCATGCTTAAATGTATAATTTTCTTTAATTTTATATTAGCATTCACTTATGCTGCGATACATTGACCGACATTTAGTGAATTAGTAAAGCTGTTCTTCTCTTTTTCATTTCCTTTTATTTCTCTCTTGTTTTAAATTCGTACCTCACTTGTCATGGATTCAGCACACTATCACAGGTAAGTTGCTTCTCTTGTTCTTATTTTTCATTTCCTCTCATTTTTCTCTCGCTATGGTAGATTTGTTCCTCTCTTGTCAAAGATTCAGCACAACGTCACTAATCTCTTTCGTTGAATGTTTCCATAGATAAAAAAAAATTTGTGTTTTGTGAATCCTATAAATCAACGTTCAAGTTTTTGTGGTTTTCACTTTCGGTACTTGACATTCTGTGGTAAATCGTTACTTGTTTTTTCTGTTGGTATTGAGTCAGAGAACAACTCTAAGTGAACGCATTCTTCAACAACTTGTGTTGAGCAATGCAGTATGAAAATACGTTTTGCAATTTTTGTTAATTTGAGTATTTTGTTAGTTTAATCTAAAGGAGTGTTTTGGGTTTTTACTTTATTGTTTTGTTAGATGCTGCATGCCCTGATTGGTTTTGATGTTTTGATGAAGTTTTGTTGGCTTTGATTTTGATGATGTTTTTGTTGTTTGTTAGTGCTATGCATTTGTAATTTGATCATTGTTTGGGTACCATTGATAAGAAAAAAATATTTAAAAAGTGTTGTTTAACTCAAAATCTAATATGCATGGTTTCGTTTTTCTTGTTCAAAGATTTTACAAATAGAACAAATTTTGTTTATCCAATTTAGTAATTAAGCTAGATTGTGATTGAAGTTACATTTCATTCTTAATTGGAAATATAGATTCAATTCACCGAAAATATCCAATTTTATTTATGACATGCTTCATATAATTTCGAACTTTAAAGAATAATTTCAGACGGAATTGGTTGAAATAACTTTTGTAATGGATGAATTAAAGAATTTACTTGCACAGATATACTTGTTTAAATTGGATAATTTATATGAAAAAGAAAAAAGAATAATTTAGACTTAAAAGTAGGATTTGAGATAGGATGAGAAGGAAGTATGTATATCTTATAGGAGTTGCATTTAGAAAATCAAAACACATTTTCTCTAATTAATTTGGGTTTAAGAGTAGGATTTGAATTTTAGATAAAATGGGAGTGCTTAAATTATGTTGGGATTGTGTTTACTAAATCAAAACATATTTTCTATAATCAATTTAGACTTAAGAGTAAGATTTGAATTTTAGATAAGAAGGAAATGTGTATATCATGTAGAAGTTGTATTTAGTAAATTAAAAAACATTATCACTGTCAACACCCGATTTTGTCCGGCTAATCTTTTAAATTAAAGCATAATGATAAAAATAAATAAAGAAAAATGATTAATAACATAAAAGTATATTTATTAGTTTAAGTTTTCTTGAAAAAAGAAAATAATAAAATAAAATAAAAAATTACAAAAAATTGAATTTTTCCATTAAAAAAAAGAAAAGGTGGATTGTTTTTAAAAAATAATAAAATAAATAATTAATAATAAAAAACGAAAATAACAAGAAAATAACAAAAATATCTAAATTAAAACCTGAAAATTTTAAAAAAATAAATAAATAATAATAAAAACAAATATAACAATAAAAATAACTACTTTCAAACTTGATTTGCAAGTTTAGAAATAAAAAATAATAAATAAAACAATAAAGAATGACTCAACCCTCTAACTTCTCACTTCCTAACTCCATGTAATGTTTTCTTAAAATAAAAATAAAAATAAAAATTGTGAAACTGCTCAAAACAACCAAATAATTAATAGATTATGACGGTTGGAGAGTGGCTTTAGTCTCATTCCTAGGTAGATTCATCTTTAGTATTAAGAATTAAAAAATAAAAAAAATAATAACAAGGAGAGAAGAGAAAAAAAGAAAGAGGGGATAAGATTGATTCTCCTATCTTACTATCCACATTAAGTTTAAAACTGAGAAGTAAGAAACTTTTGGGAAGGAGACTATCATTTTTGAAGAACGCAGGTATGATTTGTAAGGTTTAGATTTTCATATGGATCTTGAAGTTTGAAATTTGTAAATCATGTGTTCTTATCTTCCTGTGATGGTTTTTTTTTATTTCTTCATCATTTTATTTTCATATAAAGATAAAAAAAATAAAAAAAAGGAGGTTCTTTTGCTATTTATAACATTTTGTTTTTTTCCTTATTTATTAAATAATAAAAAATTCATCATGTTCTATCTTCCATACATTCTTCTATGTATTTTATCCATGTATTTTATGCTCCAAAAATCACTCCAAAACAGTCCCAAAACAACTCTGCATTCACCGTCATTCTTTCCTTGCCGCCGCCGTCATACCGTACCACCGCCGCTGCCGTTGGCCCTGCGCCGCCATTGCCGGTCCCGTTCCGCCGCCGCTCCCGTTCCGCCGCCGCTCCTTCCTCATCACTGCTGTCGCTTTTGGTTCATCATGGGTGAAGAAAGGTGGTGGTAGCTTAGGGTTAGGGTTAGGGTGGTGGTGGCTTAGGGTTTAGGAGTTGGGTCATTCTTCCTACACCTCCATTAATTAGGATTTACTCTTCACAATTACCAAAATGCCCTTAGTCATGGGTTGAGTTTCTGATTGGTAGAGATACTGCACCTCCATTAATTAAATTCTGCACCCACACTCTCCACAATTACCAAAATGCCTTTATCCCAAGTTGAATTTCTGGTGGGATCTACTTCCTACACCCCCATTAATTAAAATCCGCACCCACACTCTCCACAATTACCAAAATACCCTTAGCCCAAATTGAGCTTCTTATCTACTTCCTGCACCCCCATTAATTAAGTTTCGCACCCACACTCTTCACAATTACCAAAATGCCCTTAACCCAAGTTGAGTTTGTTATTAGTGAAGTTACTTCCTACACCCCCATTAATTAAGTTTCGCACCCATACTCTTCACAATTACCAAAATACCCTTAACCCAAGATTGAGTTTCTTATTGGTGGAGTTACTTCCTGCACCCCATTGATTAAGTTCCGCACCCACACTCTCCACAATTACCAAAATGCCCTTAACCTAAGTTGAGTTCCATTGAGGCATGTTCCATTTTTGCATGCATGATTTCATTAAAATTAAAATGTCAATTCTATGCGCATATAACTGTCGCATGTTATTTTCCAACACCAAATTTGATATATATACCCCAATCCTTAAAGCCCAGGCTTTAAACCTGACACTGTTCCTTAAAGCCCGGGCATTAAACCTGGTACCGTTTTTCAAAGCCCAGGCTTTAAACCTGACACCGTTCCTCAAAACCCAAGCTTTAAACCTGGCACCGTTCCTCAAAGCCCAGGCTTTAAACCTGGCACTGCTCCTCAAAGCCCAAGCTTTAAACCTGACATTGTATCTCAAAAGCCCAGGCTTTAAACCTGGCACTGACACCATTCAATTACCCTATTTTCAAACATAAACTTTCAAAAATACAAATCAAAATAATTAACAATCTTATCATCAAAGAACTACGTAACCCTAATTCTCTATCCTCAATAGAGATACGTAGGAGCGAGGTCAAATCCTTGTCAGGCTCTCTTTTTTTTTAAAAAAATATTTTTGTTTGTTATTGTTTGCATTTTGTTTCGTTTTTTGGGAAAAATAAATATTTCGAAAAATCATACTCTTTTACTCGTTTAATTAAAGGTACCGTCCTAGGGCGAGCGTTGTGGGGTGCTAGTACCTTCCTTACACATAACCGACTCCCGGACTCTAAATCTGATTTTACGAACTTGTCTTATCTTGTTTTCGGTTTTTCATAGTTTTTCTTTAATAAATTACAATGGCGACTCTTCTGTTTTGAAAATTAAAATAAATTATTTTTGTTCGCCGTCCCCATCGTAGCTCCGGTTGCAACAATCACTAATCAATTTGGACTTAGAAATAGAATTTAAACTTTACATGAGAAGGGTCTGCCAATATCATATCTAGTTGCGTTTAGTAAATCAAAAGGTTTATCATCTTCTCATATATGATTAATATATATGATTAGATGATAATAGAATATATGATTCTTAATTGTTAATAATATTATAATAAAACTACTTTTTCTTATTTTTCTTTATTTATTTCAACTAAATCAATTTAATTTTGGTATATTTCTCATTTCTTTTCTTTCTTTTTATTTCCACTTCATCCACTCATTTCCATCTTATGATCTAAACAACATAAGAGAAAATTAATGTACACTGAGTTAGTTTTGATAAAACTAAATAGTTATGGAATAAATTATTTTAAAAAATGAATAAAGTTTATTTATTAAAAGATTAAAACTTTATTTATTTTGACATAAACAGTTTAAATAAATACATAACAAATTATTTCAGTGCATTGGACACTGTTCTTCACATGTTTCCTCATTTAAGTACTCTTTATTTTCTCCTTTTAAGAGCATCTAAACTATTATATTACCAGATAACAAAATAATAACTACTCATTATCGAAACTATTATGTAATTAGACAACTTAGTCCAATAATCATTGGATTGTGCTATCCATTTATATAAAAATAAGTACAGTCAGAGGTGTAATGTAATGGCCATTAAATTTAACATACTTAGGTAAGAACTTCTACCCCATGTTATCTTTGTGATCATTTATGGATTAATATCATTCTTATTACAACTTATTACTATTATGATTATGATTATGATTAATTTGATTATGATCCACAGGTAACTATCACATTGGATCCTATAAGTATGCTTTAAAAACTTATAACGATCTCACCGGACAAACTTTGTGATTATAGTCTGATTATTATTATTTTTTTATAATTATTATTACTATTTATTATTATTAAAGATAATATTAATACTATTAAATTAATAATATTAAATATATTAATAACAACATACTTAAAATAATAATAATAATAATAATAACAATAACAATAAAATCTATATTAATATTAATAATATTAATAATGATAAAAATAATATTAATAACATTAATAATAATATGATTAATCACATTAATAATAATATGAGTACTAATAAATATTAATAACGTATTTAATCCAACAGTAAACTACTGGTTAATTTACCGAAATATTTAATCCGTATATAATTTGGTGGTAAATTTAACTACCATTTTTGGATAAAAAATTTAGTAGTAACGTTTTCATTGACAAATTTGTCGGTAGTTATTGATTTATTAAATCTCTCAATAAATTGACTATAAAATTTTTCGTTACTAAAATTTGTCAGACATTATACCAACGGAAAATAATTTCACTGATAATTTGTATTTTTCTTGTAGTGTGACTGGGACCTTTTTCTGCTATTGCTCATTGTTTAAGAATAAAAAAATAAAACTTGTATAAAATCGTGATTGAACTTTAAACTCTAAAATAGTACAAAATTAGATATTATAATTGATGTGAAAAATCTAATATAAAGAGATTTGAGGTCAACATATGATATTTGATCAAATATGATGTTAAAAAATGATAGGAAATTAATAATTGATGATCCAAAATGTTAAATTATAATTGATGATTAAATTGTGTGGATTAGAAAGTATATATTTTGTGTTGGCAGATTATACAACTGCTGCTATAACAAGCTTTTGAAAGGGTTGGAATATTTCTAATATTCTATTTATTTATGTTATTTTATTAAAAAAAGCTAACAAATGAGATGAACGTATAATTTTGAAAATTACGAAACTAGAATATAATAATTTAAAAATAAAAATTACCAATAAGATATTATAAAGAAATAAAAGTATAACTTCATCTAGAAAAGCAACCAATTAGCATGAATGGTACTTCTCAATTTTATTCATCATTGTTGTATTAATAGTAATTACGATAAGAAATCCACATATATTGATTTCCCAATTCCATGATCCATATATAAAACTATAGAATCAAACTCGTTCTTCTTAACTGTTCCAAAGAAATGTAATTAAGATGTGTAGGAAAAACCATATAATAGTGCTGCTGATTTTATGAAAACCACTCTGCCAGTATACAGCTTAAAACGAATTATTACTTTTATTATTTTATTTTATATGTATCCCACAAGCGAACGTCACTAATTAAATAATTTTTTTATAATTATGCGTTCCCACAAATTAAAACTACATATAAAATAATAAAAAGTATTATAAATAATAATAAATGAAATAAACTTAATTAAGAAATAATTTTAAATATAAAAATATCAATAGAATAAAATTAAATAAGTTATAAATTAATCTTATATCGAATAATCTAGAAGTTTGTTAATAAAAAATATTAATTATTATTTTCAAAATGAATATGTTAATGTGTATTTATTAAATAATTCATACATTAATATTATTAATTAAATTATTTATATAATAATATTTATTAACTAAATAGCTTATAGATTAATATTTATTAATTAAGTAATTATGATATTATTATCTATTAATCAATAATTAATATATAATTAATTAAATAATATATTGTTGCCGATGATATTAGTAATTATGACAGAAGTCATTTGAAACAAGCCACAGTCAAACAGTAATATTTGATACATTTTTAATTATTCTATTGACTAATAATTATAACTTTGTGTCTAATAATAAATACTAATCCAATATATATTAATATTTTTAATTAAATAATTATTTTTTTAATATTTATTAATAATAAATAGTACATTAAAATGTACTAATATCGGTATATTTTATTACATAATTAAATAATTCAAATATTTTACTAAAATTTTCATATATTTTTAACCGATATATAAAATATCTTCTAACCTTATCTTCTGCAACTTTGGATTCAAACTATTAACAACCAATTTAACTAACAGATTTGTCGACGACGAATACTTCTTCTAATACATAAAGAAATATTATCAACCCAAGTTATCAATGGGAATATTGAATTTTCGCTTTTACAACACTTAACGGAAAATTTATCGAGACATAATTTTAGATGGGTTTTTACATATTATTATATTTATTAAATCGTTTTATAAATTTTTGTATTATATATCCATCAATAATTTTTAGTTTTATTGTATTACTATCAAATTCAAAGTTTTCTACATTTTTCTTATAAGACTATTATTACGAAAAAAAATGTAGACACATAGAGACGATGATACTTATATTTTTGCTTATAATAACATCTAAAGTAAAGAATTTAATTAACTTGATACAATAAATTTAACGTCTTTAGTAAAGATTTAATTTAACTTTATTGAGAAAATTTAACTTTTTTGTGGCTCACGAAAATATAAGATTTTTAACTTTACATTGAATATTAATGATTGAAAAACAAACAAACAAACAATTTTTTTATTACGATCGACAAAATAAATTTATCAATAATTTGGAGGACAATTTAGTGATGGAATTCATCTTACAATAAACTATTGGTTAATTTTTTGATGTATTTAATCCGTAGTTAATTTAGTGGTGAATTTATCGATGAAAAATTTGACAGTAACATTTTTATAAATAAATTTGTCGATAATTATTATATTAAATTTGTTAATAAATTAATTGTACAATTTTTAGTTGCTAAAATTTGTTAATAATGACATTTTATCAATAAAAAAAATCATCGGTAATTTCTATTTCTCTTGTAATGTAATTAGTGGTCTTATTCTAGCAGATATAATAGTGTCACGATGATTAAGAGTCAAAGACAAAATTTGTTAAAATTATGATAGAACTTCTCACTTTCTAAATTTGAAGCGAATAATCCTATATGAAGAGACTTGAGGTCAAATATGATGTTAAAAGGTAATATGAAATTAATATTTGATGATCCAAAATGTTAAAGTATAATTTATGATTAAATTGTTGGATTCATTTTAGTAGGTGGATTAAAAAAGTATACATTTTGCGTAATTGGCAGAATATACAACAGCTGCCATAAAAAGCTTGTGAAAGGGATGGAATATTTCTAGTACTCTATTCATTTATATTATATTTTTGTTCTGATTAAAAAAACTAACAAATGAGATTGAACATACAATTTTGAAAATTACGAAACTATGATATAATAATTAAAAAATGAAAATTACCAAAGAAATATTATAAAGAAAACAACTCCATCTAAAGAACAACCAAAAGCATGAATAGTAATTAGGATAATTAACCCACAAATATTGATTTCCCAATTCCAGATCCATATAAAACTATAGAATCAAACTCGATCTTGTTCACTGTACCAAAAAAAGCAATTACGATGTGTAGGAAAAACCATACATGGAGCATTTTGTGTTACTATCCAACTGCATAGATCACAAGAGCGGTAATCCCTTTCTGCGTTGTAAATTTCAAACTTGTGCGAGGCACCTGTCCATGCAAAGGTACAATGGAACAACGTTCTTTTAAGGAAGTTAACTCCCGGAAACGAAGATTCTTCACACCGAGATCATTGTCTGCAGACATGCAATGAAAGACCAGGTCTTGACGTCCTTCTAAAGCATTTTGGACAATTACAGTTGCATTCTTAAAGAAACGAAAGCTGGTTGAAGGTTGCATAAGCAGCCAAAATAAGAAAACAGTTCTAACAATTATAAACATTGTACCTTTCCCCATGATCATACCCCAAGAGAAGCACACACCACAATATGAGAGGTTTAAGCTACACACCAATGCATAAATATAATAGAGGAAGATAAAGTGATGCTGATTTTATGAAAACCCCTCTGCCAGTATACAGCTTAAAACGAATTATAACTTTTATTACTTTATATGTAACCCATAAGCGAACGTTACTAATTAAATAAAAAATTATTATAATTATGCGTTCCACAAATTGAAACTACATATAAAATATTATAAATAATAATAAGTGAAATAAAATTAAAATTAAGAAATAATTTTAAATATAAGAGATATTAATATAATAAATTGAAATAAGTTATGAATTAATTTTATAGTGAATAATCTAGAAGTTTGTAAATAAAAAATATTAAATTATTTTTTAAATTCAGAATCAAAACTAAAACTTGTTGAAGCAATTTATTAATCACATAATTATTTTCAAAATGAGTATGTTAATGTTTATTTATTAAATAATTCATACATTCATATATTATTAATTACATTATTAATATAATAATATTTATTACTTAAACAACTTATAGATTAATATTTATTAATTATATGATTATGAGATTATTATTTATTAATTAATACTAATATATATATAATTAAATAATATATATTAATATTTTTAATTAAATAATCATTACTTTAATATTTATTAATAATAAATAGTACATTACTTTAATATTTATTAATAATAAATAGTACATTAAAATATATTAATGTCAGTAACTAACGAACTGATGAGAAATTATGGGGTAGGACCGTTTTATTTAGTTTGATAAAAAGATAGTTGGGAAAGGATATAGACGCCACACTCAAAGTGATAAGGGTTGAAAGGATATTGACGTCACGCTTAAAGTGATAAGTCATGAGGTCAAGTCATGAGGTCGAACCACAGGAAATCCTTATAAGATTAAATTTGAGTTCTTCTAAATCAGAACACCATAAATTCTAAAAGAGAAAAACTCAATTCTATTCCAAAATTCTGTCCTGCTACATTTATATCTTTTTATATGCCAAAATATCAAAAGACCTTTCTAAATTATTAATCCTGACATGTCAAAATAATTAAGACCTTCTAGATTGACTAGTTTTTATTTCTCACTAAATGTATCATTATTTCTTACTATGAGAATATGAAATATGAATGATTCTTCTTATAGTTTTCTTTTTTTCATGTATTAATGAATGATTCATCTTCACTGTTTAAGTCAAATTAATTTTATTATTAATAATAATATTAATAACAAGATTAATAATAATATAAATAATATTAGTAATAATAATACTAATATTAAAAGAAGTAATAATAATAATAATATATATTAAGTATTTTAATTATAAAATTAAGATATTTTTTTGTCACATTTTTTTTGTTTATTGGTTATTCATAATTATAAGCTACATTAAAAAATCATAAATTATATGATCTATATTTTATGACTCAAACTCTATAAGTTAAGATCACATTTTCATTATTTTATTATTTTATGTCATATTATTATAATGTAGTTTATTCTTTTTTAAAAAAAAAAAAACTACACCTTAAACTTATAGCTTAAATATTCATGACTCGAAAAATGGACATACAATAGTTCATAAGTCATATTTGTAAAAATGTGATATATTTTATTTTTAAGTCACATTTATTTATTTGTGATCAACTTAAAAGGCCTTGTTTTAAATTATCAACGTTTTATAACTCATACTTTATAAGTTTATATATCACATTCTTATTATTTTAAGCCACACCCTTTTTATTGTGCTCTATTATTTTTTAATGGTCAAGCCACAAAATCGTGGCTTCAATGTCTATATTCTTTATGATCTCTTATTTAGTCCACACTTTTACTTTTTCATCTGTAATCAACTTTAATATTAGTTAAAGTGATGAATATAGTGAAATATTATCAATATATGTTGCCCTTGGATATATTGAATTTTCGTTTTAACAACACTTAACCAGACAATTATTAACGACTTTACCGACACATAATTCATCTATTAAATAAACACTATCGATGAGTTTTTATTTAATATCACATTTATCTATCACTTCAAATCCTTCTATAAATTTTCATTCATATTATTTTTCAAAGGATAAATATCCATCAATAATTTTTAGTTTTATTGTATTATTTAGAAACTCAAAGTTTTTTACATTCTTTTAATCACATTATTATTATGAAGAAAAAATTTAGATAATAGGCATGATGAAACATATATTTTTGCTTGCAATAACATCTCAAGTATAGAATTTAATTAACTTTATCAAGTAAATTTAACCACTTCGCAGCTCACGAATATATAAGATTTTTATTTTTATTATGCAAATACTTGCGTAATGATTGAAAATCAAGCAACCACAACTACATCTCAGTTAATTTGGGAAATTCTCCTTGATATGGGTTAGGATGTTTGATCAAATATGATGTTAAAAAGTCCTATCAAAATTTACATTCCACCTCAATGTCAATATATTATCAACTGACTAAATGAAATAAAACGTGTAATTTTAAAAATTACGAGACTAAGATACCCTAATTAAAAAAATGAAAATTACCAATTGGATATTATAACAAATAAAAGTGCAACTCCACCGAAAATGCAATAAAAGGCATGAATGGTACCTTTCAATTTTATTCATCATTGTTGTATTAATAGTGACTGGGATAAGAAAGGCACAAATATTGAGTTCCCAATTCCATATACAAACTATAGAATCAAACTCATTCTTCTTCTTAACTCCACTTTAAGCAAGAAGTATGCTTAAAAACAAAACATGGACCTTGTTCTTTTATTATCCAACTGCATTGCGAACAATCTGGGTCATCCCTTCTTGCGTCGTAAATAACAAACTTGTACGAGGCACCTTGCCATTGAAAGGTACAATGAAACAATGTTGTTTCAAAAAAGTTAACTCTAAAACTCCATCTAAAAGTTTGATCGAAACGAAGATGTTGCATACCAAGATCGTTGTCCTTAGACATGCAATGCAAAACCAGGTCTTGACGTCCTTCTAAACTATTTCGGACAATTACAGTTGTTTTTTCAAGGATATTGCTGGTTGAAGGTTGCATAAGTAGCGAAAATAAGAAAACAGTTCTAACAATTATAAACATTGCACCTTTCTCCATGATCATACCCTAAGAGAACCACACACCACAATATGAGTGCTTTAAGATAAATACCAATGCATATATACAATAGAGGAAGATAAAGTGATGATGATTTTATGAAAATCTCCCTGCCAGTATACAGCTTAAAACGAATTATAACTTTTATTATTTTATATGTAACCAACAAGCGAACGTTACTAATTGAATAAAAAATTATTATAATTATGCGTTCCACAAATTAAAACTACATATAAAGTAATAAAAAAGTATTAAAGATAATAATAAATGAAATAAACTTAAAATTAAGAAATAATTTTAAATATAAAAGATATTAATAGAATAAAATCAATAAGTTATAAATTAATCTTATACTGAATAATCTAGAAGTTTGTAAATAAAAAAATATTAAATAATTGTTTAAACTCAAAATGAAAACTAAAATTTGTTGAAGCAATTTATTAATTATTATTTTCAAAATGAGTATGGTAATGTGTATTTATTAAATGATTCATACATTTATATATTCTTAATTAAATTATTTATATAATAATATTTATTAATTAAATAATTATATATTAATATCTATTAATTAATAATTAATATATAATTAATTAAATAATATATTCATTATAAAAAAAAAAGCTATTTAGAGACCAATATTTAGCTACCAAATAAAATGGTTGCTAATTGTGATCAAAATAATCACTAAATTAAATTTTGGTTGCTAAATAACTATAAAATATAAGTAATGATTGAATCTAGTGACCAATTAAGTCAAATAATTTGTATCTAACATTAAATACCAGTTTTAGTGACCTATGTCATTAGATTCTAGATTGATATCTAATTAAGTTAGAGACTACTTTATAATCTAATGATATAGGTCACTAAAACCTTGGTAGCTAATGTTAGATACCAATTATTTGACTTAATTGGTCACTAAATTTAATCATTACTTCTATTTTATAGTTATTTAGCGACCAAAATCTAATTTGGTGACTATTTTGGTCACAAGTAATAACTATTTCATTTGGTAGCTAAAAATTGATCTTTAAACAACTTTTTTCTTGTAGTGATTGTTGTAGATGATATTAATAATTATAGCAAAAGTTATATTAAACAAGTCACAATCAACCGGTAATATTTGATCTTTTATATTTTTAATTAAAAAGAGTTACTCTTTTAATTACTCTATTCATTAATAATTATAACTTTTTATCTAATAATAAATTCTCAATCTAATATATATTAATATTTTTAATTAAATAATCATTTTCTTAATATTTATTAATAATAAATAGTAGATTAAAATATAATAATATCGGTATATTTTATTACATAATTGAATAATTCGAATATTTTACCAAAATCTTCATATTTTTTTAACCGATAGATAAAATATCTTCAAACCTTATCTTGTGTAACTTTGAATTCAAACTATTAACAACTAATTTAACTAACAAATTTGTAACGAATACTTCCTTAATACATAAAGAAATATTATGAACGCAAGTTACCAATGAGAATATTGAATTTCACTTTTACAACACTACCGACACATAATTATAGATGTGTTTTTACATATTATCATATTTATTAAATCTTTTTATAAATTTTCGTTGATAAATGTATTATTTTTCAATAGGATGGATTGGAGAAAATGCATAGAGTAGCTTGCAAATCGTAACAAATGTGCTTCAACAAAAAAAAAAATAGAGTAGCTGGAAAGGGTGGAAGCCTACACACAAGTGGCTCCATCACCACATATGAGCATGTCCTTCAATGGTATATAAACTTTATCTGTCTATCTGTCTATTTATCTATCTTAATTTATCTAGGTTTAAAAGTTTTATATATGTAAATTAAGTTTACAAAAATGTATTAAAGGCAAAACAACTTACACGGTCTGTGTTTGTCAATGAGGTCTTCCACCGAATGCACACTAGGAAGGGTACTAAGGAGTTTGTAGATGAAAGATCCAAGAAGACACTTGTAAGCTAAATTGTCAAAATTTCTTTAAACATTTCCAATAGCATGGGTTGATTTACTAATTATGTAATCTTCTGATAACAGGAAGACTTTGAGACTAGACTTTCACAGGCTAGATCAGAGGTTGGATCATGTCCAAATGAATCAGGAGAGGTTAATGCTATTGATCAAGCAGACCATGACATCCTTAGGACTCAATGTTGGGTAGATGCAGTAGGAGGGAAAAGTAAAGAAAGATTGTATGGTACTAGATAGATTGGTGCAACTTAGTCAAGTGGAAGTGAAAGTCTGAAGCACCAACCATCAACCTCCACCAACAATCCTAAGGACATGAACCTCATTAAGAAACAACTCTCACAAACTCTTGAAGCAAATGACAAATTGAATATGAAGATTAAAGCCTTAGAAACAATTGTTAAAAGGTTCCTTCCTGCTGAAGTCCATGCATTAATAGTTGAAGATGAAGAACATCCACCATCACCTCCACAAGACGAGCATCCAGAAGAAAATGATCTGCAGCAAAATCTTGACCACGAGCAAAATCCTGATCACGACCATTCTTCCGATTATGGAGGAGACTATTAGATTTTATTATAAGACAATGTAATTTTGAGGAACCATATACATTTCTTTAGTTTACCTGCACTTGGATAATAGACTTGGTATTGGACAATAATATCTTTATGATTTGTTTCAAAATTGTGTTGTTTGAATTCTGTTATTGGATACTATAATTATGAAAGTAGGTGATTAAGAAACGCATTAGGAGCTAATACAAAAAGACGTTGCAATATAAAAAGACATTGCAGCATTGGCGAAACAAAATACCGACAAGCAAAATCTGTCGACAGTCTGTCCTTAAAATTACTCACGAAAATTTCCGTCGGTATACATCATACGAATTTGTTTCGACAGATTTTTTCGACGGATTCTGGCCGTCGATAATTTTCAACGGATTTTTCCAAAAATTTTTGTCAGTATATATCATACAAATTTTTTTCACGGATTTTCCTCTGCTTGTAGTCGACGACATTTACTAACAAAATTTTCTATCGATATTCGATTGACATTTTCGTCGATAATTACCGACGATAAGGCGTAGTTCGTCTGTCAGTTTTATTGACAACTTAAAAATTAATGACTTCTTGTCCGTCAAAAATTTGTCAATAATATTACTGACGGATTTGTGACCTTACCGGCGATTTTTGGCCATCAATTATTCTTTATTTTCTTGTAGTGTTTCAAACTTGTGCGAAACACCTTTCCATGCAAAGGTACAATGGAACAACGTTCTTTTAAGGAAGTTAACTCCAAATCTCCATTCTGAAGTTTCATTGAAACGAAGATGTTGCACACCAAGATCATCGTCCTTAGACATGCTACGAAAGAACAGGTCTTTACTACTTCCTAAGTCATTTTTGACAATTATAGTTGCTTTGCGGAAGAAAAGCACACACCACAATATGAGAAGTTTAAGCTAAATACCAATGCATAAATATAATAGAAGAAGATAAAGTGCTGCTGATTTTATGAAAACCACTCTGCAGTATACAGTTTAAAACGAATTATAACTTTTATTATTTTATATGTAACCCACGAGCGAACGATTCTAATTAATTAAAAAATTGTTATAATTATGCGTTCCACAAATTGAAACTACACATAAAATAATAAAAAATATTATAAATAATAATAAGTGAAATAAAATTAAAATTAAGAAATAATTTTAAATATAAGAGATATTAATAGAATAAAATTAAATAACTTATAAATTAATTTTATAGTGAATAATCTAGAAGTTTGTAAATAAAAAATATTAAACAGTTGTTTAATTCAGAATCAAAACTAAAATTTGTCGAAGCAATTTATTAATTAAATAATTAATAATTATTATTTTCAAAATGAGTATATAATAATATGTATTACTTAAATAATTATGAGATTATTATCTATTAATTAGTAATTAATATATAATTAATTGACTAAAAATATATTGTGTGGGTGACATTAATTATACTTTCCAAAATTAGGTAGATCAAGTCATAATTCAAATAATTACATTCTTGATTAAAAATATTAAGTTTAACTAACGATTATAACTTTTGATTAAGTAATAAATACTGAATCCAACATATATTTATATTTTTAATTAAATAATTATTATCTTAAATCCTTTAGAGTTGGAAAGTTAGCAATAACTCCAAGGATCTTAAAGTTGCTAATTGTGTGGATTCTTACACCTAGGGGCAACAACCATGCTACCGTCACGGAGGAAGACTTGGTGTTGCTCTATTGCTTGGTAAATAAGGTAAATGTTGATTGGGTGTTCACAATGAAGGATCACATGTTCAACACACAAAAGTTAAATGATTACAAGTTGCCATATGCTATTCTGATCTCAAGAATCTTAGAATTTTTTGAAGTGGACTTGGTAGATGAATTGGCTGAAAATTTGAAAGCTACAAGTGAGATCAACCAATCCATGCTAAACCGAATTGGTCTCCAAAAAGTGAATGGAGCTTGGACATACAAAGGAAGAGATAGTGAAGGAGCTGGATCCAGTGGAGTGGCTGGACAAGAAGATGCAGAAGTTCTTGATCCTGCAGCAGCAACACCTATGCTTCCATTCGTATCTCCAGCACCACAATAGGAGCCAATGTCCAGTTTTGAGAGGTTGATGATTTCCAGGATGGATAGCACGACAGAGGAACAAAGAGCTCATAATGAATACTGTGTTACATATTTCACACAGCTGCACCAACATATTGATGATATTCATGACACCCTGAACAACTTCAACCTCTAATCTGCTACATCATGCATCATATTACTTGCTGCAATTTCATAATGAACTCTTGGTGTGCTTGTTTTTCTTTTGCTGTTGTTTCTATTCTCTTTTCAATTTGATGATTTCAATTGGGGGAGAAAAATGTGTGGTTTGTAACCTTAATTCACACTTTTACATGCTTTCCCTAAACTGCTGCACTGAACTAAAACTGCAAAACTACTGCACTGAACTATTGGTTATGGTTTTAACATGTTATTTTTCTATTTTTAACCTGCTGAATTTTACTGCAGTTCTGGTTTGTTGTGGAAATTGTGTTAAAAAGTGTTTTGCAGGCCTTATAGTAGTATGGGGGAGAAGAAAGCATGATCATAACAAATGCATCAACCACCAAACCATAAGAATTGTCTTCATCAAATTGGGGGAGATTGTTAGAGCTAGTGAAGGCCCTCCTAAAGTGTTGATTTGATGAAGAAATTACTTGACGACACTAGATTCTAGGTTTGGGATAGTTTTTACTTGGATTAGGTCTCTCATGCATAGTTTGTGTCAATCTATCAATAGCTTGCATTGCTCTTACTCAAGTTTAAGTGAAAATATCATTTTAAAAATGTTTGAGAAAAATAAGTGTTGCAGACCCAAATTCAACATGTTAAATTTCAAAATCAACTTGTTAAATTTTTGACAATTTTGGGCTGGCGCGTTTTTAAAGCCCAGCAGCGCGTGTTTTGGCACATGACTTCAAATTGAATTAGGTTTTCATTGATTATCAAAAGATTTGGAGAGAGTTTCTTGGAGAGAAAACCCACTGTGAGAACGACTCACAATTTTTTTTCAAAACTCATCATGATTTCTCACACTTGAAGAAGAACAAAGCTTGGTCTTGATTGATTTGCGTGGCAACTGCACTCTTGTGAAGATAAGTGTTATTCCTTTGTACCTTTGATTGTGTTTGGCTGCTGTATATATGAATTTTTGAATTGTATTGTGTTCTTGGTTAGTTTCTTGGTTGGGTATTGCTTAATAGGTGTGATTAAGCATTACAATTGGGAGAAACTTGTAATTGAATTGTTTTATTGTTGTGTTTGCATTCAAATCTGCAGTGGTGTATTGTATTTGTAATGTGAGTGTGCATCTTGTGTGGTGGGGAGCTGCACAAGGGGGTAGAAGACAATCTTGTAGGGTTCAAGATTGGGTCTTGTGTTATTTGATTGTAAACTTTGATTGAATTAGTGGAAATCCTTGCAAGTGGTTGCAAGGGATTGGACATAACCCAAGTGGTTGGGTGAACCAGTATAAAAACATCTGTGTAATCTTCTTCTCCCTCTCACTTTTGATTTTCGAATTGCATTTGTGCCATATTCGATTCTGTAGTCAAGAACAACCTGTTGAATTTGAAGAACAACCTGTTGAATTTGAAGAACAACTTGTTAAATTCTTAACAAATTTAAAATCTTCTTCTCTGTAGTGTTTTAATTGATCAAAAAACTATTCTATTGTGTTGAATCACTTTATCTTTTACTGGAGTATTAATCACTTTGTTTCTTAATTGGTTTGTCTTGGAGATTTGGAATTATTGGATTCGTTTTAGCTTGAATAAGTTGCTAAATGTGGTGTACTTGTGGTTGTTTATGAGATTCTTATTTTTGCAGTTTAGTGATTAAGTGTTGAATCTCATTCTTCTAAATTGGATGTGACATAAAACTGCTAATCCATATTGATTACTTATTGTCTGATTAATACAATCTTTGATTTGTACTCATTGTTTTATTGAAGTGGTAAATAAAACTTGTTTAAACAAATTTTGGATTGGTTGAATGTCAATATGCTGAATAATTCAAATCTGTTTTTTGATATGTGTTAAGCTTCTGATACAGTTCTTTATAATACATTTAAGTCATCTGGTTTGTAACACTGCAGTATTTGGAATTGAATTTTTGGTTTGCTGGTTGTGTGTATTGATCACTGCAAAAAACTCTGTTCATAGCTATTGCTCCTAAATTTGTGGTTAACAAGGCAGTATTCAAAACTCTTTTTTCCTGACTCAATTTCACTGCTGCAGAACTGGAAACTTCAACCTGTTGAAATCTGTTTTAACCTGTTGTTTTCTGATACTGGTTGAAAATTTACTAAATGCTGGAAAGGATTTTCAACAGATTATTTTTAGTTCAACCTGTTAAAAACTTGTTTAGTAAACTGCCAGAATTATTTCAACGTGTTGATTTAATTTTTAACAGATTGTTTTACTGATCTTATACATTGAACTATATTTTTTAACAAGTTGTTTTGCAAATTTAACTTTTTTTTGTGTGAAACTCTTATTGTAATCATAGTTTAGTAAAAATACTCATTCACATTTCCAGGTTTTCAAAAAGAGTAAATTGTTCAATTCACCCCCTCTTGAACATTGGTCATCTTATTTTTCAATAGAGGAACTATTGTGAATGGTCTTTATATGTGCATCAATATTGAGTAGTTATGAGTATTATGTGTTCTTATCAAATCAAAATATAGATGACTGAGATAGATAAACTTCGATCCCATACTTTTACTGAATGTTTGAAAACACTTTTGCTACTTGTTAACATAATATACAATCCCTCTTTTACATTTTTATGCTCTGTGAACAAGATCATTCTCAAATTTTATATACTTAGTGAGTAGTGAAATTTGAAATTTTGATTTTAACTGTTCTCTTTGGGACTGACACTTGTACTTCAAATTCACTATATTACTTTTGACTCGATGCACTTGCTAAATAGTAAACAAGGTTTTGGCACCATTGTCGGAGAACAATTTTCTTTAAAATTTTGGAACATAAATTAAGTATTGTGAATAGTTTTTCTTTGTTTTTAGTTAGTTTGTTGAAAGAGAAAATCATTTTGTGCTAATCCTTGCTTGAGTTGTCTTTGATTTAGCTCGGAAGAATCGTAGCATGGAAAAGAAAGAAAAGCAAGGAGCAAGAAAAGAATCTTCCACTAATTCTACCAGAAATACTCAAGTGAATCAAGAATGAAACATGGCTGAAGAATGACGAACTCCACCTAGAAAAAGTCTTGGAGACTATGTTATGTAACAAGGGCCAAGACACTTTTCTAGCATAGCAATACCTTCTGCCACTAAATCTTTGGAAATGATTTCAGCCTTCCTTAGCTTGATTAGTACTCATCAGATCACAGGAATGGATCATAAAGATCCATATAATCATCTTTTTACTTTTTATGAACTAATAGAGACTATGGGATTTGAAGAAGGTGATATTTAATTTGTCTATTTACGTTTGTTTCCTTTTTCATTGGCAAGTAAAGTAAAAGAATGGTTTAAATCCCATCCCAATCAAAGTTTGACATTTTTACATAGATTTTTTTCCACTATCTCGCTACATCAAAGCAAAATCTGATATTTCTACATTTAAGCAAGGACCAGATGAAGCTTAGGAAGGATTTAAATGATGCTCAGAAGATACTCAAATCATGGCTTTGAATTGCCTAACTAAATATTTTTCACAATGGTTTGAGGCATGATACAAAGATGATATTGGAGTCAGCAGTTGGAGGTACAATGATGGCTATGGATGTAGAGCAAGGAACAAGAATTATCGATACTCTAGCTTCAACAAACTATCAAGTTCAACATGATAGACAAACTGTTCAAAAGAAGGGAGTGCTTGATCTTTTAATACTACTGATGCAATTCTTGCTTAGAATAAAATCTTAACTCAGCATATTGAAGCACTAACCAAACAAAGGTCAGAATTGCCTGAACAGTTACAGGTTGTGCATTCTTCTCAAAGTCAAAGTCAATCCATGAAGTATGATTTCTGTGGGGGTGATCATCCAAATGGACATTGTTCTTATCAGAATAATCCTCCAGAAGAAAAAGTTCATTATATGGGTAATCCAGGAAGGCAAGGTGGCTTCTCAAGAAATTATCAGAATAATATGCCTCAACAAGGGAGAAATACTCAAAATCAAGGCTTTGGATGGAAATAAGATGCAGGTCCATCTAATAGGAAACCTCCTTATCAGCAGCAACAACAATTTCCTTCAATTCATGAGAGAACAAACAAGTTGGAAGATACTCTGGAAAAATTAATGCAAGCTTCTTTGTCTAATAAGAAAAATATATAAGCTTCAATCAGAAATTTAGAGACACAAGTGAACATTTGGACAAACAACTAGCAGATCAACAAGGAAATCAATTCTCAGCCAACACACAAACTAATCCCAAGGAGCATTGCAAGTCAATCACAACAAGAAGTGGGAAAGTTGTAGGAGAAGACATTGGTGATAATCTAGTTGTTGAAGAGGAAGTGAGAGAAAAAGAAAGAGATGAGGAAGAAAAAAAATGAGAGTGAGGGAGAAGAAGAGAAGAATAAAGAAAAGAAAGTGAAGAGTGATGAAAAAAGAGAGAAAAATAAAAAGAGTGAAAATCAAATGAGAAGTTATCCTTTAAGAGATGTGCCTTATCCACATGCTTTCCCAAGGAAGGACAAAGAAAGGCAATTTGCAAGGTTTATGGATGTGCTTAAAAGGTTGCAAATTAATATTCCATTCATTGAAGCTTTAGAGAAAATGCCAACTTATGCTAGATTTATGAAAGAATTGTTGACAAAGAAAAGAAAATTTACTGAACAAGAAACAGTCGAATTAGAAGCTGGATGTAGTGCTATAATCCAAAAGTCTTTACCATAAAATCTAGAGATCCAGGGAGTTTCATTTTGCCAGTTACAATAGGAAATCTTATAGTTGGAAGAGCATTATTGGATCTTGGAGCTAATATCAATCTTATGCCTCTATCCATGTTGAATAAAATTGGTGATGTTGAAGTGATACCCACAAGAATAACTTTATAGTTGACAGGTCAATAAAACATTCACATGGGATATTTGAAGATCTTTTAGTGAAGGTGGATAAATTCTTATTTCTAGTCGACTTTGTGGTTATGGACATAAAGGAAGATGTTGATGTCCCTTTGATTCTTGGAAGACCGTTTATGAAAACTGCAAAAGTCATAATTGATGTAGATAAAGGGAAATTGAAGGTATTGTACAAGATGAAGAAGTAAGCTTTAATCTTTTCGAAGCAATGAAACATCCAAATGATCGGAAGAAGTGTTTTAGAGTTTATGTGCTTGATGAAATTTGCTGTGAAGTGCAGAAAAAAGCATTTACTGTTGAACCCTTGATGAAAGTTATGACTAATTCTATTGAAGATTTTGATGAGTGGGAAGAAAAAGAGTACTTATAAGAATTTGAAAAGGCCAAAGAAATTTCTCAAAGTGCTGTTAAAAAAGAAGACATGATAAAAGAAGAAGTTTCTCAACCTCAGAAATTTGGAGTTAAAATAGTTGCGACCTCATTTGAAGCATGTGTTTCTTGAAGATAATGGTGAAAAACCTGTTATTCTCAGTAGCTCCCTGACACAAGAAGAAGAAAAAAGAGTGATTGAAGTGTTAAAAGCTAATGAAGAAGCTATAGGATGGTCTCTATCTGATTTGAAGGGTATTAGTCCCTCCTACTATATGCACAAGATTCATATGGAGCAAGAATTTAAACCGGTAGCTCAACCTTAGAGGCGTTTGAATCCTACTATGAAGGAGGTTGGGAAAAAGGAAGTTCAAAAGCTATTGGAGTGCGGGGATGATCTATCCTATTTCAGATAGTGCATGTGTCAGTCCGGTGCAGGTAGTTCCCAAAAAGGGTGGAATGATTATTATTCATAACGAAAAGAATGAATTGATACCCACAAGAACTGTCACAGGCTGCAGAATGTGTATAGACTACAGAAAGTTGAACAAAACTACAAGAAAATATCATTTTTCATTGTCTTTCATGGACCAAATGTTGGAGAGCTTGGCAGGGAAAGTTTGTTACTGTTTTCTAGATGGTTATTCTGGCTATAATCAAATTGTAATGGATCCAGAAGATCAAGAAAAGGCTACTTTTACATGCCCCTTTGGTGTTTTTGCTTATAGAAAAATGTCATTTGGGTTGTGTAACGCTCCAGCTACTTTTCAGACATGTATGCTAGCTATCTTTACAGACTTGGTGGAGAAATTCATTGAGGTGTTTATGGATGATTTCTCAGTATTTGACTCTACTTTCAATCCTTGTCTTGAAAATCTTGACATCGTACTGAAGCGGTGTGTGGAGACTAATCTTGTGCTTAATTGGGAGAAATGTCACTTTATTGTGACGGAAGGCATTGTCTTAGGCCACAAAATATCTTGTAAAGACATAGAAGTGGATAGAGCTAAAGTTGAGGTCATTGAAAAGCTTCCTCTACCAGTCAATATTAAAGGGATCAGAAACTTTTTGGGTCATGCTGGTTTTTACAAAAGATTCATCAAAGATTTCTCAAAAATTGCAAAACCATTGTTCAACTTGCTCAACAAGGATACTCCATTTAAATTTGATGAAAATTGTTTAATTGCTTTTGAGAAATTGAAAGAAAAACTCATTGCTGCACCCATAATTACTGCTCCTAATTGGCAATATAATTTTGAACTGATGTGTGATGCAAGTGATTATGTTGTGGGAGCAGTGTTAGGGCAAAGGAAAGAAAAGAGTTTCTATGTCATACATTATGCAAGTAAAGTCTTGAATGAAGCTCAAAGTAATTATACGACCACTGAAAAAGAATTACTTGCTATAGTGTATACACTAGAAAAATTCAGATCTTATTTGATTGGTTCCAAAGTCATTGTTTTCACTGATCATGCTGCCATAAAATACTTGCTAACTAAATCAGATTTTAAAACAAGACTGATTAGATGGATACTTTTGTTGTAGGAATTTCATTTAGAAATAAAGCACAAAAAGGGTTGTAAAAACAATGTAGCAGATCACTTGTCAAGACTTGCAAATGATGAGGTGACCACTCTTGTGTCAAAGGTACTAGATGACTTTCCAGATGAAAAACTCTTAGCAATTCAAGAAAGGCCATGGTTTGTAGACATCACAAATTTCAAAGTTGCAAGAGTTATTCCTAAAGATTTTGACTGGTACCAAAAGAAAAAGCTCTTCAAGGATGCAAATCAGTATGTGTGGGATGATCCTCATTTGTTCAAGATTGGAACAGATAATTTGCTAAGGAGATGTGTGAAAATCGTTCTTCAAAAGATTAACCTTTTCACATCACAAGAAAACAAGTTCATTTCTCATACTACCCCAAACACACTTTCTTCAATTCAAACATTCAACTTGCAGTTCCATCAATTTTGAAAACCTAACAATCATATTTTTCAGATAACAACTAATAATTCATGACAGGATAACACTCAGCTCACACAATTTTTTCCAATGTTTCTCGCAAGAGTTACATATTACTCTCAATCAAAAGTTGCTACTCATTTTTAAGTAAACTCAATCTATATAAATTATAAATCCGAAGGTCTTTCAATGAGGTTGTAATGAGGCCCGAGTACGAAGAATATTTGTTTTTCTTGGAATTTCATATTGCATGTATAATTTCAAAAATCATGTGCACAACCCAATTTGGTCTTTAAGAAGCAAACCTGATGTTCATTACTAAGCAAAACCTTGCTTCCAATTCAGTTCATGCAGGTAATACTTCTCATCTCAATTCCAATACAAGCATTGTGCGTGTGGCCCCCTCCTATACTTTTAACTTCATATATTTTATTTTTAGGATCTCATTTAACTCCTCTGCAGTTATGATCTCATTTTCCCCATATATACTGTCTCACATACGTATAAACATAACTGTAATAAAAAAATTATATATATATATATATATATATATATATATATATATATATATATATATATATATATATTTGAAACGTAAAACATTGAGGCCTTCTCTTTTTCCTCTCATTCCCGAATTCTCTTGATGACTCACTTCTCAATTACCCATCTTAGATTGCACCATGCTTTTCTCATTATTCATACGTAAAGGTAAGGATTCATGCATGTATGTCTTAAGGTTCCAACAAAGTCACAGGCTCAAATTGGTTCACAATGGGAGTACAATTCTACTTACACAGGTTGGCTATTTGGCTGTAGCTATAGTTTCAAGTCACATTAATAACATGCCTTCATCATTTTTATCATTATAGAGACAAGTTTAACTAGAGAAATAAAGCAACAATCAATATCCAGCAATTATGCACTCTCTCATAATCTCTGCATCACTCCCTTACCAATTTTGTTTCTCTCCTATCCTATCACTTTCTACTAGTTGTTAATCCTTCTAATTCTCATGTTGTTCTTTCCTAATTTCTTTCCCTGCAAGCTTAAGCTTGTTTTAAAGTTTGTGCTGTTTTTCATTTTCATTTCCATCAAATCTTCCCAACCTTGTCTTTCAAATTACTCCCAACATTACTTGCAAAATACATGTTCCTACGGTACTAGATTTTTCAGATTACTTATACAATCATCCAAAATAATGCATAAAAGTTCATCAGAAAGCATAAAATAGTTATTTATAGTCATCCCAAAATGTTGAAGTTTACTATATTTCTCCTTCTACTACAGTGCTTCCAAAAAAAAAAAAAAACTATATAACCTCCAGCTCCTTCTCCTTCAATCATTAGGGAACAACTCATCATAGTCATCAGCATCAGGATCATTTTCATACTCTTTTTTCATCAGATCTCCCTCATCATCATCTGAAGAAATAATATACTGAATCTTTAGTGGCTTAGGTTCTGATTCATCATTTCCTCCTGTTGAAGACCTAGTTGGCCTTGCTGTTTCTTCCCTAGCCGTGCTATGTTCTTCAGCCTTATTATCCTTTTTGGGAGACTTTGATAAGTTTTAATTTGTAGTTTAATTTCTTGAGTTTTTAAGTTGATTTAGTTATTAATTTCATTTAAATTTAAAGTTTATTTTCCTTTTATGATTCATTTTTCTATTTATTAAGTTTTTATGTTGCAAGAGAAAATTCTCTTGAGATTAGGTGAAAACTGAAGAGTGGACCAAAGACTGGAAGCTAAGATAGATGAAAAATACAGAGAAAGATCATAAGTGACTTTTGGCTTCAGCAAGGAATATCGCTTGGGCTAAAACTCACTTAAAAAAATATTCTAGTGGAGCTTTAATTTGAAGAAGTAAAAGTTGTAGTAGAGAATAAAAAATTGATCATTCACTAATGGCTACACATGTTGAGCTAAGAAGGAAAACAAAAGCTATAAAAAGCCAAAAACTAGGTCAAAGCGCTTGGAAGGAGACCATTATTCTTTTCTTTCGTCTTTGTATTTTCCATGGCTACCATGAGTAGCTAAGTTTCTTATTCTTGAGATTGAATGTAATTTCTCAACTTTGAATGCTCTCTTGACATTACATGATATCATTAATCTTAATTGTTATTGTTTTACGTTTCAATCATTCATTGCTTTATTATAGAATTCTGATTGTGACTGGAAAACACTGTTGGAATATAGAATCAAACGTAGTACGTATTGCATCTATAGGTTCAGGAATGAATTATATGTACAGATTCATTACATACGGATTTTACATACAAATTTATTACCTACGGATCCAAATCCGTATGTAATTACATATGGATCCAAATCCGTATGTAATTATATATGGATCCAAATCTGTATGTAATTATCTACGGATTCATTACATACGGATTTTACATACAAATTTATTACATATAAATTTTATATACGGATTTTACATACGGATTCAAATCCATATGTAATTACTTACGAATTTTTCCGTAGACAACATTAATATTTAATTTTATCAAAATTATAATAATTATTATTAACATTATTATTATTTTTAATATTATTAATAATAATTATTGTTATTATTAGTAATAATTACATTAACATTATTATTATTAGTAAAAATAAATAATATTATTAAAATTGGCATATATATATATATATATTATATTAACA
>Ga0209700_100846_pt1 | contig 61567 bp, 46 predicted proteins | sample SiratroredBW_FD_187528 | JGI IMG/M metagenome (GOLD analysis project Ga0209700, IMG submission 187528) | Root nodule microbial communities of legume samples collected from California, USA - Siratro red BW (SPAdes) (version 2) | ecosystem: Host-associated > Plants > Roots > Nodule | place: USA...
TATATATATGGCAGTGGGAATTCGGATACAGTGTTTTTTTTAATATTCTTAGAAAATTATATTAGTTTTATAAAATAAGTTTATATATTTTTCTTTGATTATAAAGGAGAAAATAGTTTATAAATGTAGTTGGGGTAATTGAAATTTAGAGAAGTGCGAATATAATCATTAGTAATTTGAATAAATACCAGTAATTTAAAAAAAAATCAACTAAGAAATAAAACAACTATACAGAAATGACTAATACCTACCTTTTAAACAATAAGAAACAAGAAATAAAAATAGTTTTTTATAAGCTAAAATTAATTTATTACGAGTTAGAAAAATAAAATTTTAAAAAGTGAATATTAATTATAAAGAAATTGATTTTTTTTTAAATTTTTTGTGAATATTTTAGGAAGAAACTTATTTTAAAAAATGTTGTTGTGGTTGCTTATCTAATTAGTGTGTTATTTAAAGAAATACACGTCAAGGGTCTATCCAGAGCATGTTTTTCAACTTCAGTTAATGATTACGTTACGTATGTATCTTTGGTATGACGTGGCGTCAACATGGTTCTCCAACAATTTTTCTTTATTGTTTTCCTTTATATGAGGAGTCACGGTCCATCACGAGGTTAATATGAAAATTTGATGAACATGGTTTATTATTTATTTGTGAATTTAGATAAGACTAAGCTAATTTAGAATAAAAAAACAAACAGAAAATGACAACGTAGGAAAAGAGTAGGATCCACTTCCCATTCTTACAATGTCGTGTGTGCCTAACTCTGCTGTCATAGTACAGGCCATGTGTCACAGTTCAACCTTTTTAAATGTTACAACATTTCTTACAACCTTCAACAGTGTTTGCTGACATTACTGCAACCAAAGAACGAACTTGACAACTTGGTACGTGTTTGTTTTCTGTTCTAAGTTATTGTAGTTCAAAACACCTTCAACTCAGTCCACCTTTCATGTTGATTAGGCATTGATCGAAATGCAAACACAGGCTAATTGTTGTTTAATTGTCACCTTTTGTCTTCTCTAACGCAGTTTCGATCATAATCCATTGCAAAAACGTGATCAGCCTCTGATATTGGGGTGAGCTTTATTATTTATTTATGTGTTGCTTTTGAGTTATGTTGTGAATGGATGAAGAATTGGGACCTTTGGGTGTGTTGAAACAGGTGAAAGGATCATGCTTGGGAACGGGGTTGTTGGAATATTGGCAGAATCTGTGAATAAATGGGAAAGAAGGGCACCTTTGACGCCATCACACTGTGCTCGATTACTTCATGGTGGGACAGGTGTTTCTAGAATCATTGTGCAGCCTTCCACCAAGAGAATTCACCATGATGCTCTCTACGAAGAAGTTGGCGCTGAAATATCACAAGACCTGTCACAATGTGGTCTCATCCTTGGCATTAAGCAACCAAAGGTTCGTATTTTTTTCATTTAATCTTGGTTTTCTAAATTCTGATTTTTCTGCTAGAGTCTGTTCAGTTGATCGGAGATTTTTAATGATGCACATGACTTTGATGCAGCTGGAAATGATATTGCCAGATAGAGCTTATGCCTTCTTCTCCCATACCCATAAAGCTCAGAAAGAGAACATGCCTTTGCTGGATAAGGTGTTAATATTGTCCATAAAGTTCAACTATTCAGTTTGTCTCTGTAGTTGTCTTCATTTATGAACAAACTGTAAGTTTTAGTCTTCTACATGCAAAAAAGAAGAATTTCTGGTAGTGTAAAACTGCTAGGAAAATTTTCTGGCAGTGATAATCTGTTACAAAATGGGGACAACCATAGGAACCAAGAGTATAATTCAACCTATATAATTCTTCATGTTTGAAATATGGCTTCAATTTTTTGTTGTGGCTTCTTGGCACTTCTAACTTGTTTTTGTGATTTTCCCCAACCTTAGATTCTAGCAGAGAGGGCATCGTTATTCGACTATGAGTTAATTGTTGGGGAGAACGGGAAAAGGTTACTTGCATTTGGAAAATTTGCTGGTAGAGTTGGAATGATTGACTTCTTGCGTGGATTAGGACAGCGTAAGTTCTAATTGTACCAGGTTTAGTTTATTGTGTCCATGTTGAATGTCATTGTCTAGAGTGTGATTTCAAACTATATATCTTATCTGTTTTATTGTTGCAGGGTTTCTAAGTCTTGGATACTCAACACCTTTCTTGTCACTGGGATCATCTTACATGTACCCTTCCCTGGCTGCTGCTAAGGCTGCTGTGATTTCTGTTGGTGAAGAAATTGCGACGCAGGGATTGCCATTGGGGATTTGTCCTCTGGTTTTTGTATTTACTGGATCAGGAAATGGTATGGTGTTAGGAAATGATACATTATTTTTATGTCCCATCCTTTCTGAAATCCCATAATGAATGTTGAGAAGTAAGGTTAATGCTAACTTTTGATTTCTTCCTTTCTTGTAGTTTGTTCTGGTGCACAAGAGATATTTAGGCTCCTTCCTCATACATTCGTAGATCCATCTAGACTAAGTGACCTACATAGAAGGGTAATTCTCTGTTCAATTATTGCTGCATTAGGATGCTAGGAGTGTTTTTAGGTTCAGCTTGTGTTAGTTAGTTGTACTAAACTTGTGCTTGTCCTAGATTATCAGCATGAAGAAGCCATCAGTAGGTCTGTTTCATATCATAACATAATGATGCTTCAGAGTCTTATCACTCAATTGTAGAACTCTTTTTCCTGTAACTTTGACAGTTTTCAATGTTGTACAAGATTAAGGTTCATCAAAATTTTAAAACTTTGCTAGACATTCATCACAGTAATAATAGTATAAAAATAAAACAAGTGTATGCAAAACATCTATGACTTAAATAAGTGAAATTATAATGAACTCAAGTTCAAATTTGATTAAAAAACTAAATTAATAGAATATTGAAATGTTAGTAGCTATGTTATTGTTGCTTTTGAGATGTCTACCAAATGTCTTATACTTTGCCCTGAATATAATTTGTTTAACAGGACAAAAATCAACCAAGGCATGCTTCAAAAAGAGTTTTCCAAGTTTATGGTTGTGTGGTGACTGCCCAAGACATGGTTGAACCCAAAGATCCCATGAAAGTGTTTGATAAAGTTAGTTGATCTTGATCTTGAGTTTTGGGATCTCCTCATCTCTTTGGCCGCCAAAAATAGCTCTTTGATAAGTAGCAAAATAATTGGCATTTTATTTGGAATCTGAAACCTGTGATAATTTATAGTTACAGCATATTCAGACTCACGTGGTTCGTATGAAGGGTTATTTCAACATAAACAATAATATGAAGGGTTACTTTGGCATGGTTTTTCATATATGAAGAACTAATTTGTGATGAATACTTCAAATCCACCACAAACTTCTTTAAATGATCTTAAGAACAACAAATTTCCATTTTATAGCATAGTAGCATGTGTGATTTGGAAGCCATTTCAGAAGGAATGTAAAAATTCAAAATCATCATGTTATTTCTGTGGAAAAGTAATTTTTAAAATTCCTCACTATGCTATAAAATAAGAAGGACATTCAGTCTAAGTGTTTTCATTTTACAAGAGCAGAGTTGAAGGGCTAATCAATTGTAACTACTGCAATCAGTATTACCCTTTGCATCCTTATGGATTGCTAATGAAATTCTGACAAGAAAAAAAAAACTTTGAACATGATTTCTTGAAACTCCTGGAAGCACACTTAATTCTTCTCATTCATACTCTCATCGTTTTTCCTATTGAATATTCTTTATTTTTTTTGTTGGATATGTAACTAACCTTTGTTTCATCAAGTTCAAGGTACAGTTGATTAATAGGGGAAGTTAAGGCCCATTTATTCCTTATTAGATTAATATATACAAAGTGGTCAGTGTGCATTGACAAAAGATTTCAGCATATGCTATGCTTCTCTCTCTCTCTCTCTCTCTCTCTGTTATTTTAATGTAATGATTTTTTTGTTTTACTTTTTTTCCTCTTCCCAATTTATTTTCATCTGTTGATTCTATTACATTGATCTCTTCTATGTAAAGCAGGGGTATCTATAAGTAGTACACTAACATGATATGATAATTTCAGGCAGACTACTATGCACATCCTGAGCATTACAATCCCACTTTCCATGAAAAAATAGCACCATATGCATCTGTTATTGGTAGGTCCTTCGTACTTGTTCCCGAGTACTGAAATTGGAGCAAATTATATGCTACTATTTATCACGTTGCAGTGTTACTGGTAGTAGTTTCATTTTTTCTTGACCTCGCTTTGTCATGCATTACTAAAATGATTCGAAGTCCTTTAGATTTCTAGTTCCCGACATTTAATTTTTTCTTTCTCATCTATAAGAAAGAAACACTAAACAAAAGCCACCTAATTTTTTACTAAGTATTTCGTGTTCTTCCATGAAGATATATCTAATTCACATGATACCATATCAAGAAGAATTTTAATAGTTGTCCAGTTTCAATATATACATATTAGTAATTTTGTTCTCATCGAATGTTTCTTGATAAACTGAATTTTCTTATTAAGCACCATTACTCACATTTACTTATCTTAGTCAATTGCATGTATTGGGAGAAAAGATTTCCTCAATTGTTGAGCTATAAGCAGATGCAAGACTTAATGAGCCAGGGGTGTCCCCTTGTGGGAATAGCAGACATAACATGCGATATAGGGGGCTCTCTTGAGTTTGTTAACCACACTACCTCAATTGATTCACCCTTTTTCAGGTATAAAATGTCACTAGTTTGGGAAAATTAATTTACTTTTAGTCTCATCTACACCACTGTACCATGGAATTTATCTTAGAAAGAGATTATACTTTTGTTTTAGAGTTCATGAATATTGGACTGTTTCAAGCAGTTTGCATTGGTAACACATGATAAGAAATGTATATAGCCCAAGTTGATATCATGATAATCTACGCTTCATGGTCATGTTTTCTGCTTAAAGCAAGCTAGAAATATAAAAAAAGATACACACATAAGATTCTTTGTCAAAGAACCTTTTTCTGCTTCTGGTCTACCTCTGTCAAACGCAAAAGCTTGGATTTTATTAACCATGAGGCCTTAACAAAATGCTTCATTATGCACAGCACAATATATCCCTACTTTTGCCACATAAAAAGCATAAAATCTTTGTCTTTCTAGCTCCATATGTTGGTCCAAATAAAAGAAAAAGGATAAGCCCTATGAAGGATGAAATACCATATAATACTTGATTGTGTGTTTAGAAGCTATAAGAATTGTAGGTGATACTATGCTGAAATATCTTGGTTTACATTACCATATAACTTTCAGTTCAATTGCAAATATTTATGTTACAGTTTGTTTTTTTCTAGTAAGATGTAATCTTTAAACATTTTTGTTAGGTATGATCCGATAACAAATTCCTACCATGATGATATGGACGGTGATGGTGTGATATGTTTAGCTGTTGACATCCTTCCTACAGAATTTGCAAAGGAGGTAGTTTCTTTTGTATTTGTTAATTACTATGCTTCTATTTGATAAGAGAATAGTATTCTGGCATGGAGAATGATCAAATATGCAATTTCTTTATGACTAGGCTTCTCAACATTTTGGAAACATACTTTCCCAATTTGTCGTAAATTTGGCTTTGGCTACAGACATTACAAAGTTGCCTGCTCACTTAAAGAGAGCTTGCATTGCCCATAGAGGAGTTCTAACCTCCTTATATGATTATATCCCACGCATGCGGCATTCTGATTCAGAGTATGTGTCTCATCTATATTTCATTCTTTGTAATATCATTCACTTTGTTGAATCATGCATGTGGCACTTTTATAGTTTCTTGTTATTTTCCCACATATTATAAAAGGGACATTCTGTCCTTTTGGTTTGCAGGGAAGCATCAGAAAACTCGGAAAATTCTCTATCCAACCAAAGAAAGTACAATATATCGGTGCGTTCTTCAGTTTCAAATATATAGTCCATTGTTCTAACCCTACATACTTAGATTAGCTTGTGTACAACCATACAGGTTTTTGCATACCCTTGCACCTTGTACAAGCACTCAAGACAACTTTAATTTTACTCTAAGATGCTTTTGCACATATAAAATATCAGTGCATAACAAGTCCAACAAAAATGGAAAAACAAATGGAAACATGCAAAAGTAAAACCTAAGAAACTAATTGTGCAACTGATTCAAACTAAAATGACACCTAAAAATAGACTACAATACAAGACATCAATAATCCTACTAGTTGCTAGTTAATCTTCTGACTGAAATTGCTGGATATAATTGGCAGGTATCTCTAAGTGGTCACTTATTTGATCAGTTTCTGATAAACGAGGCCTTAGATATTATTGAAGCTGCAGGAGGCTCCTTCCACTTAGTCAACTGCCATGTGGGTCAGAGTGCTAAAGCTGTATCATTCTCTGAACTTGAAGTAAGTAGTCCTGTATTTCTAACTGAAATATTTACATATGTCTCTTTGAAAATGTTCTTTCTCTTTATTTCGATGTATAATAGTAAAAAACTAAATAATTCAATTTCTTTTCTTCAAGACTTGTTAAATATGGTTACGAACACTTGTAATGATGGGATGTCTTTTAGTGTTCGAGTCAATGTAATGATGATTTCTCAACAGGAAGGGTACCAGATCCTAAGTAATTCACTATAAAAAAGGCTACTTTTCCCACTCATCATACCTTGTTTCCCATTCTGTTAGATGTTTCAACCCCATCCTGAGGGGTGTCAATTCTTTTTAATGTCAAATTCTTGTGTGCTATGTTTTCTATCATTTTTTTTTATTGAAATTACATTTTAAACTATGACTTTTGTGCCAACCTAGTGAATTTATTACAATCAACGAGGTATTGACATTTTGGGTTCTGAACAGGTTGGTGCAGATGATAGGGCTGTTCTGGATCAAATCATTGATTCTTTAACTGCTATTGCTAAACCAACTGAAAGTGATAGATTTCCAAATCAAGATTCCAGTAAAATTTCTCTTGAGCTTGGTAAAGTAGAAGAGAATGGCACAGAGAAGGGGTTGGGTTCCAAAAGGAAGGCTGCAGTTTTAATTCTTGGTGCTGGTCGGGTCTGTCAACCAGCTGCTGAAATGCTATCCTCATTTGGAAGGCCGTCATCGAGTGAATGGTATAAAACATTGTTGGAAGATGATTTTGAATGTCAAAATGATGTAGAAGTCATTGTGGGATCTCTGTACCTGAAGGATGCAGAGCAGGTATTTTTACTGATATTTTGCTTTCACATAATAATTTCTTGATTTCTCCCAGATTTGACATTAGAATATCAATGCAGATAGTAGAGGGCATTCCAAATGTAACCGGAATCCAGCTTGATGTGATGGATCATGAGAGTTTGTGTAAATACATATCAGAGGTGAGTTTGTCTCTTGGCAACTAAATTTTGCATATATCTTAATTGATTCTTTGGAAAGCAACTCAAAATGACTTCATTTAAGCCTACAAGAAATGGATATGGGTTTTGGCTGGCAAAAGCAATTTGAGTGTTAATAACCTATAAATTTACTTATAATTTTGAATTTTCCATCTTGAAATATCATGCAACATGTGATCTATGCTTTGCATTCTTAGGGCATCAATAGCATTAGCAGGCTTATCTTTAACATTTTGTTTTCTTTTGTTTTTCTGCAGGTTGACGTTGTTATAAGTTTACTGCCCCCTAGTTGTCACATTATCGTAGCAAATGCTTGCATTGAGGTGCTTCACATTATTTTATGTTGTCGTTTAATATTGTATTGAAAGGATATATATTTAGAAAAAATAAAATAAAATGATAGGATTTTGGACAAAACATATTTAGAATAAAGTAATGAATTGAACTTATAATTTGTGACGAGGGCTGAAGTCAATTTTTGCATTAGTACATAAATCAAGTTATAGATTGGTCAACTGTGGGTGAAAAGAAAAAAGAGATCATGAAAGTAATCTAGGAAATTATTGATCCATTGTAAACCAATGCTTTCTTGAATTCCCTATTCTCATAAATAACATCTATGCAGATTTATTTTTTGGTAAGAATTGTAAGATTCTTAACTATTCTTTGTTTGTTCTAGATTTAGTAAAGAATGTTTTCCTTAATGCAGCTGAAAAAACATCTTGTCACTGCTAGCTATGTTGATAGCTCCATGTCAATGCTAGATGATAAGGCTAAAGATGCCGGTATAACAATTCTTGGAGAGATGGGTTTGGACCCAGGGATTGGTAAGAATTATTCGGATAATTATTATAATAGTGCATCTGGTTTTTTGTAATATAATATAGTTCATTATAATAGTGCATCTGGTTTTTTGTACTTTTTACAAAATCAGTTTTTGAGTTATTGGTCTCACTTCTCAGAGATATTTTCTTTAAATTTATGTTCTCTGCTTTGCACCTTTTTAAGTATTGCTTATGTTTATTTCCTGAATGGATGCATGACCAACCTATGATAATTTTCTTCGGAGAAAGTTTAATTAAATTATTGGAATTTTTTTGAGTTTAATAGACATCCACTATAAGTGTAAAAGTATTTACATTGTTGACTAATCAAAATATCATCAACATGACTCTCAAATCTTTATGAAAATCAACAAGCTTATTATATGACAGTTTGTGATTAGTGGAATCCCTTCAGAAATACTTCTCTACTTTTTTTATCCCAAAGCATTGTCTGAAACCAGCTTGTGAAAATTCTCGAAGCTTCACCTATTTCCAACTAAAATGGGTCTTGCAACAAGATTGTATTTGTTTGATGACACAGATCATATGATGGCAATGAAGATGATCAACCAAGCTCATTTGCGGAAGGGTAAAATAAAGTCTTTCACTTCTTATTGCGGTGGACTTCCATCGCCTGAAGCTGCTAACAATCCATTAGCATATAAATTCAGGTACTTCTTGGAATGTCTGTGTCAAACTCAATAGTAAACATGTATTTGTTTATCACCTATTGCTTCTTCTGCATATTTACACATTTAAAATATAACTCAAATATCTTCAAACTTTGATTGGCGATATCTTGCTCAGTAATTAGCTACTGGTGTACATGCAAAATGTACACGGAGTATGGGTCTTCATTCAGAGGAAACTTGTAATAGAGTTACTCGGGTTCCTATTGTGTTTCCCTTAAAACCCTCCTAAGAGATCACATAACAAAATATTTTGACTTGGAACACTCCTTTCGGATAAATGTTTGTATGAACTATCACGTGAACCTTTTTTTGGATAAATGTCCATATGGATGTTAGTGTAAGTTTCCAAAGCTTTGTTTTTAAACTTTGTTTTCAGTATTTCATTATTCAGTAAATTTTATGATTGTAGCTAGAAGAACTCATTGGTTATCCATTATTTCAGTTGGAGTCCTGCAGGGGCCATCCGAGCTGGGCGCAATCCTGCCACCTACAAGTGGGATGGTGAAACTGTACATATTGATGGTAAGCTTTTAATCATTTGGGTATATAATTTCAGGAAATCAACAATGTATGCGTGCATGCATCCATTTTCAAGGTCTAATAGCATTCATGTAGTTTTCTATAACTAACCTCTAGAGGGTTCTTGCATAATTTTGAAAAAGGTGACTTCATTTTTTCCATGTTAGAAACAGTCTCATTCCACCATGTCCATATTATCACTTGTTTTCTTTGTCATAAGCTCACTGCTTCACTTTTGGTTTTTGAACAGGGAATGATCTTTATGATTCAGCTACAAGACTAAGGCTCCCAGAACTTCCTGCTTTTTCTTTGGAATGTCTCCCAAATCGTAATTCATTACTTTATGGGGATTTATATGGAATAGCTTCTGAAGCATCAACCATTTTCCGTGGAACCCTCCGCTATGAAGGCACGGTGTACAAATGTTTCTATTACAATTTTAAACTATATTAATCAATATTTGGTGAAGTGGTACCATTCTCTGAGTCATGTAAAATTAATCAATATTATATGTATGGTGTGTTTGTGCATTTATGGTTTACTTAATCTTTCTGAAACTTACTTGTAGTAACTTGGTATACAGGATTTAGTGAGATCATGGGGACACTGTCTAGGATTGGATTATTTAACGATGAAGCTCATTCGTTGCTAACGGATGAAAAGAGACCAACTTTCAGAAAATTCTTATTTGAACTTCTCAAAGTTGTTAGTGCAGATCTAGATGGTGCATTAGTAGGAGAGAATGACATCATGGAACGAATATTGACACAAGGGCACTGCAAAAATCGAAGAACTGCTAGGAATACAGCAAAAACAATCATGTAGACCATTTACCCTTCTCTTGTACTTTCATTTAGAAAATTATTGTCTTAACCTCACTGTCTTTTTTCTTAGATTCTTGGGACTTCTTGAGCAAACAGAAATCCCTGCTTTCTGCAAAAGTGCTTTTGATGTTGCTCGTTTCCGCATGGAGGAGAGGTTATCATACACTAGCACAGAAAAGGTATTTTTCTATCATAAAGAAATGCTAGCAACACATTTTTTTTAATATCCTCTTCACTATTGATTGAAATTTATTAAAAATCACTATCTTCTGGCTCTCCTTCATTATTTTTGTAATTTTTAATAAATTTTAATCAATAATAAGCTTAAAAATTTTATTGCTAGCACTCATCTCCTATTAGTTTATATATATGAAATGCAGCACGTAAGTCTCCATCTGACATTATATAAACTGAATGTTGGAATAACAAAAACATGACTGCTTAATTTAATTTTTTCCAAAATCCAGCAAAAACATGTTATTATATTCTATCCACATATCACATTAAATACTGCTAAAGCAAGTTACTTACAGGAATTTTCAGTGATTACTTAATAAAGCATACATTTAGTATGAGTGCCTTAACTTTTGTTTCCTTTGTGAGCAGGACATGGTGCTTTTGCACCATGAAGTGGAAATAGAATACCCAGATAGCCAAAATACAGAGAAGCATAGAGCTACTTTACTTGAATTTGGGAAGACTGTCAATGGAAACACCACAACTGCCATGGCCCTTACTGTTGGTATTCCAGCTGCTGTTGGAGCTCTGGTACTTTTCATCCCTTTCTATTCTTCTGTTGCATTCCTAGCAAACGCTGTTAGTAAATTGTATCTGTTTTTGCAGCTCTTATTGACAAACAAAATTCAGACAAGAGGAGTTTTGAGGCCAATCGAACCTGAAGTATACACTCCAGGTGAGCCATGATATATTGGTTTTGATGTCCATTTCTTGAATATACTTTTTTCCCATGCATAATCAGCATACTTGGCAGTCACATGCTCAAAGAGTTGCAAATAATTGCGTGATTTGAATTTTAGGAAAGTGTTTTTGCATCAGATAAATATTCTGTCATTGATTACTATTAACATGATGTATATATTATGAAATTATGGAACTATATAAAGAAATTGTATATTGTGGTCTTTGCAGCACTAGATATTATAGAAGCTTATGGCATAAAGTTGATAGAAAAGACCGAGTAATTCTACAGAAGCTGATGCCAATTTCAATTGCAGCGTTCATTTCTACCACTCATGAAGTATGATTCTAGAATAGATATTAGTTGGTGACAATCGAACTATATTATTAATATATTAATGTAATTATGTTTTTAATTTCTCGAACTATATTATTAATTGATTAAAAATAAATATCTTTTGATCTTTTAATTTTTTTTCTCTCTCAAGGGTTAACAAATTGTTGACATAAATACGGAGGTCATGTGAATAATTATAACGTGGAATTTAACCACACAATAATAGTATTGATAAATACTATTATTCTATATATTTAAAAGATGACGTTGCTTAAATATATTAAGGTTATTTATATATACTTTCATCTCTTAATTCATCAAGTAATGATGGCGAATTTGAAGTTGTTGCATTTCTTACTCATTTTTATCTGATATTTTCAATTCATTGTCGTTTTATTTTACGTTCTTATTCCTCATCACACAAGTTAGGTAAGATTTCTCTAGTATTTTTTAGGGTTTAAGTCAACTTGTGACTAAAGTGTGCACACATGATGGTTTAAAATATAATTCAGTAATCTACATTTTGAGCCGGATATAAATTGTATTTTTAAAACTACTTGAAAACACAGTACATCAACAAATTTTTAAATAACATTAACTACAAAAATTAAAAATAATTTTGAAATTGGAAGACTAAAAACATTGCTTATAAATTTGAGAGACTTTCTTTAAAAAATAAGATAAAAAATTAAAAATCAATTTTAAATTTAAAAGAATATTTCTTTTTAAATTTAGGAGAAATGTAAATTTTAATCAAAATTTAAGGGATCAAGAAGATGGTTAATAATAATAACATATCATATTAATTTTCATATGACAATTGTTAACGTCATTCACATCACTACTTCCTGATAAAAAAAATGTTCTTTTCAAATTTAAAAGACTAAAATATTTTTAAAAAAATTAAAGGACCAAAACCAAATTCACTTTAGAAACTAAGGATATATTTCCACTTTATAATGTTTTAACATGTTTCAGACAGTCTACATTTTTTTTTTTTTTTCAAAATTATACCAAGACAGAAAATGGATATTTTAAAGTTCAGCAGTCCGTGATTTTTTCATATTAGATTAATTTAATCAGCAAAATAAATATTCAGAGATTTTTTCTAAAACTCTAAAACATATTTTCAAATATGAAAATATATTCTAAATTACACAAAATACATTTCTGAAAATATATTTAATTTGACAATATATTCTTAATTATACAATTTAAAATATCCTTTTAGATCATGTAATTTAAAAATCATTATTGATTATATAATTTAGAACACATTTTTACATTACACGATCCAAAAATATATTTTAAATTAAGTAATTCAAAAATCCAAAATATATTCCTATTTTTTTCAAAATATATTTATAAATTACGTAATTCATAATATATTTTTAGATTCACAAAAGTATTACAATCCATATCATTTCCAAATTTCACGAAAATCTAAAACATGAATATTCTATATTTTTTTCAACAACCCACAGAAGCTGCATAAAAAAAAAGTGAGGTGAAAGAAGAAATAACCAAACTAAGGGTTAACTTTGGCAAAGATAGAAGACATATTCATCTTTTATCCGTTTCACCATTTTTGGGGTTGAATTTGCACGAATCAAACAGAGATAAAAGAGCAGTAAACAAGTCCAAAAGAATCCAAAGAGGTTTTGCACTTGTATTTCATGATCAGAGATAATACAATTTGATGGTTAAGATTGAATTCATAGAGGGTTAAACAAATCTTAGCCTGGTTCGTATGGTAAAATCACCATAGCTTCCACCAAAATGACCAATCTTCCTTAAAGTTGCTCAAAATGGGAAAATCCTATTCCTGTGATTTAGAGCCTACCTACTACCTCTGGGTGGTCTCCTTATGAGTCTTCAAGAATAAATAGTGCAGAACTTCATGTCAAAAAGGATTTAAAGACTAAGAGGCAATCAATGACATTAATTGTTGTTCCACTTCTTCCCAGTTCTTAACTTTGGTCACCAGAGGGTGCTCTTCTGCAGACTCACTCTTGCACCAAGGATATGAATTTTCATAATCAAAAAGCAGCACTCTGATTCCAACATTAGCACACTCTATGGCATATCGCGGGTTATCATCAATAAGAACCTTCGCATTTAAGGACCTGTCAATGCCAATCTATCACTAAACAAACATTTCAAATATCATATTTTGGCTTTTAAGTAAGGAAAAGAGTTGGAATTCTCTTCAGTTTTTGCAGTTCTATAGTTTGGACATGAACTACATTAAACAATGCTCAGCATTGAACAGAATTAAGGGACTTACCTGCAAATTTCTGACTTTGATCTTGACACACCATCAAGAGCAAAGTGGTTACCAAACTGAATCTCATGAAAAAGTCCAGGAAAATTCTTCTCTATCCACTCGATTGTGTGATCCTTAATTGCATTCTGCCGTGAACTGATCATATATGACAATACCTGTAGTTAGTCAATGCTGCCAAGATTCCTTTACAGGTTGAAAAAGAATTCAATATAAAAAGCATACGTTACAACTGATAGGCTACAAAATCTTGATAACTTCTGAAGAGCCGTATGAGCACCTGGAAGAGGGTGGATCCCTGACTTGAAATATTGTGTCTTAAAAAATTCATGAACACGGATATCAGCTGCAAAACAAGAAATTATTTTCAACCACTCCATCAGTCATTAAGTTTAAATAACTCCATTAGATTTCTGCATAGGAAACATGATAGAATTATTGAAAAGCTTGCTTAAGCTTAATAACCAAACTATCTGAAAGATTCTTTTACTTTCAAAAAAGGTTGGTTGGTTGCCCTTAGCATGGTACCTTATGGATACTTCAATCCACGAGTTTGATGAAAATCAAATAAGAATAATATGGTTTACGTCCAAAATATTTTCATAAGAAATGGAATAGCAAAACCATTCACATAATGAGATATGAAAATATGATAAATACAGGGTTCGTTACCTTCATCACGTGAACAATTCCATATCTGCAACAGTAATGAAGTGTGCATAAGAATGGGCTGAAGGGATTGTAAGAAGTGTTTATGTAATCTTATCAATGATGCTCCATCTCAATATGAAAAGGGAAGCCCCCTACTCATAATATATTGAGAAAATGAAGAAGAAACTAAAAACAAATTGCAAATTTTAAAGCCCCAAGCTAACAGACCTATCATTTTGATGTATATAACATTACATTCCAAAGGATTAGCAGCAAAAAAAATAATGCAACACAAATAAGCCAAATCTCAAAAATTGGCAATCACTTCTAATATTACATAATCATATAAAAGACTGGTGAATGGGGGTGGGGAGGGTTTAAAAAGGAGCCTCCGAAAGAACATTCAAGTTGCCGTACTTTAGTACTAATATTTAATTGTCCAAGAAAAAAATTGGTAAATTTCAATTACTTATCAAAATATAGAATTGCTGAAGCAGCCAATAGTACCTTACAAAACTCGTACACATGATATTCAGAAACTGAATAGTTTGATGAATATCGATCTGCAATGAACTTGTTGAGAGCTGACACGAAGTTTCCTAATACTGTTTATATGCGGGAAAACATCAGAATAAAAGTGCATAATCAAGAATCAAAATACATATTAGTCAGTCTACAACGGATTCTATTTAAAAGAGAATATCTATGATTTTAGGCAAGCCATCACACTGCAAACTGTTGAATATTACTATTTACTTATATCACAATTGGAGTTGACAATTATTTAATCAAATAAAGAAAACGAGTTTATTCACACAGGCAATGATACAAAAGTCAAGCAGCCCAAAAACATATACAGATGAAAATTCAGTATGCTCTGAGACAGACAAGAATATTGCAGCTATCATCACACAGCCTAAAAAAGGGGATCAATGTATCAATGAATGACAAAAGAATCTTCTTTCCTTATGTTCTATTATGGAATCTCAGGTCACTGCACAATTCAAACAATTTCCAACAAGTTCATTAGTTCTACTTAAAAAATGGATACTGAAAAGAATTTTCTTATATTTTATTTTATCTCAATCGCATGCTGAAAAGAATGCCAACCCACATATTGACCAAGATAGTTCAAGCAAATACACGTGAGATATGCATGAAGCTTTGAAAAATTCAATATATAATCTGAGCATTTCATTCACCTGGAGAGGGGACTTTGACTTTTGTATCTTCAATTATATGTTTAAGTTTGAAACAAATTAGAAAAAAAAGGAGGGAAAGATATCCAGTAAAGCAATACTGCTTGCATTTTTAAAGGATTGGAACATAGTCAAGATTCTGCACAAAGTCTACCTAATTCATATGAATAAGTTAAATGACACAACATATAAAACTCTAAGAAACACCATAATATAATGAAAAGAGTGCCACATGCATGCACACTTATATACATACCCTCATCAACATCAACAGCAACAACAAGTTTCTTGGGCAATCGGTGATCATTGAAACAAGGAGGTTTAGCAGGACTTCCATTTATAGATCCACTATCAGTCTTGACCAAAGTAGCATCAGATTCATCACTCCTAACAGAATTCCTTTGCTCCAGATCAGCCAACATCGGCTGGCGACGATTCGATGCAAAGCCACGGGACCTTGCCTTAGCCCTCACAAAGAAGCTATCTCCATTACCACTACAACTACAACTAGTATCAAAGCTACAACCTCTACGACCAAAACCAATGCTTCTTCTAACCCCAAAAACATTAGCATAAACAAGTTTATGGAGAAGAGGGAAAGACAAGTAGCAACCACGATCAGAAGAAGGAAGAGAAGGGTACTGCGAAAAGGCCCTGCTCAAGTGGGAGCAAGGATCAAAACCTACTAAATAAGCCATAAGATTGTTATGGTGAGGGTGATGCCGAGTTTGCTGATACAAGAACCGCACAGGGCCTTCGCAATTCTTTAATCTAAACATAATAACACCAGAATCTTGCTATGATATTCTCGCATCACCATCAAAAGAAAAATAAAGAAATTTTAACGGATCAACCTCACAGCCAAAAAGAAAATATTCCCTCGGAAAAAGAATCGATCCCAGAACTTATTGAATTGAACACTGCGATCGCCAAGAACCAATCTTTTCGCGGTCAAGCTCGTTTGGAGTCAAAAGGGTATCCACCAAACACAACCGACATAAACCCTAGGAATGGGAGTGTGAAACCCGAGGCAACCGTTCCCGATTACCCAGAAAATGGCAATGTTCGATAACCATATGATGCGTGAAAAGATCAAATCTTGCAATGCCCGGGATCCAATAAACAAACACCCAGATGAAGAAACTTCGATGGGGCTAAAAGTGCACGAAGGAAATGAAGAACCTCTGCATATGGGTGATTGATTTCTTCTAATCTCTCCGTATTCTTTAATAGTTATTCAGATTCATAATTGTGGTTTTGTACGTTACAAAGAATCATTGGACATGCAGAATGCACTGAATCTAAGACTCTGCAACAGATTGAACTTTGGATGATGGAAGGGATGATTTAAAGAGAAAGTTTAAAAAAGGAGGAAAGTTAATTGTGGTTAATACGGAAATTAGGGCATCATTTTCGATTCTCCTTTCGTCTCCTCGTTTCGAACAACAAATTTGGGCGCAGTAGCCCACCATCACTCTTTTATTTCCTACCAACTTTTTATTTTTTATTTAGATTTATTTTTCTGAAAAAGTTTGTTTTGTTCACATTTTTTTTATGTGTTTTTTATTTTGTTTGGCTCCATTATTGTGGTGGGAAATGTTGGGCAATTCAAGGCGGTGGGGTCCACGACGCACTGCCCAAAAGTATTTTTTTCTCACTCACAGATCTGTGTATTTTGTTTGTTTATGGCTTTTAATAATTTTCCTGTAAGTTTTTTATTTTTGTTCTGGTTTACAACTGAAAAGAGTGAAGATAAGTATAAAAAATTCTTTTCAGAATTCTTCACCTTCTTTGGTTTACTGTCCAATGAAAAAGTAAAAGAAAAAAACGCAAATTCTTATGGATTCCATTTTATTAATTAATTTTCTCTTAAAGAAGTAATGTGTTAATTCTAGTCATTTGAAAGATAATTCATCACTTAAAAGGATATTAAAGATCAAAATAAACAAAATTTTAGAGAAAAAAATAAAAAAATTATTGAGAACAAAAATCAAAATATACAAATTTATTGAAAACAAAAAAGGAAAAGAATACTAGTAAACTATATGAACAAAAACATAAAAAAAGAACTAAAAAGTATTTTTTTTATTGAGAACCATAAACATAAATTGATAACAGGAGTTATTTAAATTGTTTTTTTATTCAAATATTAAATGAAAATTAGACTCTATTCTTTTTGCGGATTTCAAGTTATACACGTTTGTCTCATTTTAAAAGTGGAGAAAATATGCTATGTATTTTGCACATACATTTTTTAATCACAAATCGATATTTATGGTAAATTTATCAATTTTATAATTTCTGATTCTAGTTGAAATAATTGAATTAAAAGCAATATTGGTTCTTACTTTCAAAACTTGATCTATAATCTTTTCGTCTTAATATCTCAAACCAAGGTATTTCTAATTAAAAGAGGAGGGTTGTAGTGATAAACAATCAAAAAGAGATAAATATATTAATAAAAATAGTTTAACAAAATATAATTTAAGACAAATGTACTTTTATCTTTTTTTTTTTTTAACTTTAATAAATAAAGCAATTGAATAGATTGTGAGACTTAAGACCGTACATTCTAATTCAGAATTAGAATTTGTGAGACAGTATACACCTAACAAAATACTTAAAATTTAACTGAGAACTATGAATGTTGTCTACCTAAATCTTAAAACTGTATTAAAAACTTAGTTGTGAAGTTTAACCATCATAACTGAGTGTTATTAATAAAACTAAAGGTTAAATACATTTTTTGATAGGTAAATTTGGTTCTAGTTATCATGTTATTTTTACTATATGCACACAGTAACATGCAAACATCATAAAAGAATTGATTATATGCTAGATATTTATTAAATATTAGATATAAAAATTAATGAGAAAAAATGGAAGTACGAAACAATTATGGAGATTTCGAAATCTTAAAATATCCTAAAACGCAATTATCTAACACTGAATTCTGAACTTGTTTTAGAGATTAGCCGCAGTGAAAGTAAGTTGCAGAACGGAAACATCTACAGACTGAGAAAACTGAGATAGTGATTGAAGTGTAGGATCAATTTTATTCATTCATTGACCATGTATCAGACTGAAAATCTACTTGAAAGTGATAATACAGACACAGAAAGAAAAATAATGATAAAGAAAAAAATTGGTGGCGTGAAGTTGTGAATCTCTGCACAAGACAAATAGAAAAAGAAACCTATACATAAAGCAACAACACGGTGAAAATGAAGCTTGACACCAGCATGACCATTAAGTTTAGTTTAACTTTTGGTGCATCAGAAGGAGTAGTGGACTTCTTTTCATGCTTCCCCAGATCGATCATGATCTTGAACTGGCAAGCACTTTGAGGCGGTGAAGGGTTTATGTTAGTGATGACAGAAAGACCATTGAAATTGCATGCATCTTTGCGTTGATCCATGGTCTGATAGTACATGTTGAATGCATATGAAGCATTGCCTCTTACGTCTAATCCACTGCATGATCCTCCGGGAGAGAGAGGTGTGCAATCAGCATACGTGCATGCTTTGCTCATGCTCTCAGCAAAAGCAGTAGGGTCTTGAACATTGGCTTGAGTTGACATCACACACCATTGTTTTGGCAAATACCTCACCCCTCTTGCAGGAACTAGTTGTTTTCCGCCACCAAGATTCAAGGGGTATTTGATGGACCCATCAAAGTTGAAGACACCCCAGTGCCTCTCAAAAGGGCCAGGCTCAATGCTCTTGGCATCCTCATCTATGAATCCAAACAAGTAGATGTCAGGTGGGCTAGGTCTTTTGGGACTTCCTTGCCTTTTCACAATGCGGTCAATTAGGCCTTGGTTGAACCTTTGAGCATTCTTTATGTTGGCATTGGCTGTTCCATCTGTTGGCCATCCAACCTCTCCAATGATGACAGGCATTTGGCCAAAACCATTCTTCTCAAGGGCTGTGATGAGGGTGTCATAGTTGGCATCAAACACATTGGTGTAGGTTATGGAGCCATCAACCACAGGGGCAGCTGAGCCATCAAAGAAAGCAAACTCTTTTGGGAAGTGAGGATCAGCATCAAGGCTGAGGAAAGGGTAGATGTTGAAGGTTAGAGGGCCACCATTTTGGCTCAGGAACTTTATTATGGAGATCATCTGGTCATGAATGTCAGGCCTGAAGTTCCCCCCTGATGGAAGGCCACTGTCACTTTGGTACACATCTGCATTTAGAGGGGTTGTCACCTTCACTTGCCTGCCTAATCCTGCCTTTATGAGGGCTGCTTGAATGTTCTGGATGGCTGGAAAGGTTACATTCACAAACCGGCCATTGTATGTTTTCAGAAATGCTTCATTTCCCACAGCAACATACCTAGGAATTGCAAACACTTGTTAAAAATTCAATCCATTTGCACCTTCTACACAAACACAGTTTTAAAATAGGTAAAATGTGTTTTAGATACTTAAGTATTTGATCAAAATCATCATCCTTTTTATAATATAGGAACAAAAACAATTTTAATTGAAAATTGACTAACTTTAAACACTTTTTACCTTGGAAAAGTATAGCACAACACAAAAAAAGCATTGAAATAAAGAGGTAGTGTAGTTGTATAACCTTATATCAACCCCATTTTTGGATATGTAACTGGATACGTTTTGGTTGACCCATGCAATGGCAGCATCGACACTGGAAGCAAGGCTTGCTAAGAGGTCATTTGGTATGCCAACCATTACCTGAATGCCAGAGTTTCCAAGAGCCTTAAGTGCCGCAGGATCAGCCTCAAACAGCTTCACTTGCTTGAATCCATTGTCTCTCATCAGTTTCACAGTTATTTGAGGTGGAAGAGGATGTGTTAAACGCGTTCCCCAGTTGCAAGCAAACCCATGAGCACCCTTTGCCAAACCCTGGCTTAGAATGCATAGTGCTAACAAAAAACACGTACTAAAATGTTGGAATCCCATGTTGTCTTTTTTTTCCTACCTCGACTTACCTATGTTTCTGAGTACCCTTTGTCCCAACACTCACCTATATGAAGATGATTAATCTCAGTAGAATAGAATATATTAAACAAAGTGGAGGGAAAGTGATGTCCTTTTATTGAATAGAAAGTTACGTAAAGAATTGCATTTAGACTAAACAAAGCACTGGATTCCTAAACCCGATGTGTGACACCAAGCCAAGGCACAACCCTTTTTTGTTTTTCTTGAAAGTGCGTAAGTGGTAGGAGAGGGAGAACAATCTGGGAAAGAAAGGTAGAATCAGACTGAAAAGCAAAGTTTTTTTTTTTTTTTTTTTAATTGCGATACATATTCCCTTCTGGGTTTTGGATTGTATATGAATCTTGGCAGAATCAGATTGCACTCCAAGCTAAGAAAAAGAAAAAGATATATTGGCTACAAGAAACTTAAATATACAAAGAGACATATGACTAGCAAAACATCATGATTCCGTAAATAGCAAAGAAGAGAAACAGTAAACGGGATGACATGTTTGTTTGTTTTAAAGTGTTTTTGTTGTTTTTAAAGAGAAAAACAAAAAATTGTATGATAATTTATCAGTAGAGGATCTTGAAACTGTTTTAAAAAAGTAATCGCTAAAAAATGATTTTCTTTTTTTTTTAAAAAACTTAGAATCATTCTAAACGGTGTTCCTTCAACTCTCATGTTTCCTGCTTACCTCTACTCAGTAAAAGCTAGCTTGTAATATTTTTTATAAAATGAAATGTTTAAAGACTAAGAATGTAAAAGTAAAATTTTCGCGCAAGTTAACAACTAACTTCTCGTTTAAAATTTATTTTCAAAATAAGTTTTTTTTTTTAAAAAAAACTAAAAATATATTTTTCTCATTATTTTGTTTTTGTTCTTGTCTCATTTCGCATCTCCTTTAGCTAGACAGTTAGGGGTAGAGATGCATGTGGTGCAAAAAATTGTCATTCAACAGGTTGACGAATGGTCTTGCTGCAGATTGGAACAGCCACAGTTGACATCCGATGGATAATTTAAAACTGCTCTCCTATGGCGTGGAACATTTTAGAAGTGAGAAAGATATGAGTTCAGAAGCAATTGCCACCCATAACATAACTTTTTTCTTGATTTTCAAAATTAAAAATATTTTTAAAAAAATATAAATCAAACAGATTCTAAATCTCAAAAACAGTCAGTTATACTTGAATAAACGCTGTTGGTTTCGACTAAAATTTCGCCCACTGATATCATAAATGAACAAATTTATCTTAAATTTGCATGGTGAAATGAAAAGAAAAATGTACAAAATACTGTAAATAATATATTGACATAATTAAACACCCGCGCTTTTAATATCAAGGGCTTAATTATTTTTCACCATAAAAATAAATAAGCCCTTAAATTTCCTTTCTTTAAATCCCAATGACATTTTAATGTCCTTCGAATTTTCATTAAAATATATAATTACTAAACTTTAAAAATTATTGCATATCCCAAAATCATTGCAACTCTCTAGATATTTGAATATGAAATGACTTCAGAAATTTAAGTATAACAAATAATCAAATACAATTTACTAAATTAAAATACAAAAACTAAACTAATATAAAAAGGTTGAGGATAAGATTATAAACTGTCCAAATTGAAGAGATTAAAGGAACAATTAAATATTTCAATAATAGATTGAAACGTAGACTAATCGTGCTTAATAAATCTGTTATGCCGAAGGCAAGACATGGGTTTTTTTCCTTACGACGTCTGATCTGGCTTGTTTTATTAAGGTTCGCACTTACAATTATGAATTAATAGATCCAACCCAACTCAACTTTGTATGATGCATGGAACAGAGTCATTAAAAAGCAAAGATAAAATAAATAAATAAATAAACTGGCAGTGGGAAATCATATCGACTTGTGTATCTACATTTTCATAAAATGAGCTGACGTTGAGCACCCGAGACTCCGAATCCGCTTCAACAATCAACAGTAAAGGTGTAAGATCCAAAATAAAGGCCTGAAGTCTGAACATGTCACCGAAAAAGAACGAAGGAAAGGGAAAGAAGGAGAAGGGATAGCTGCTACCTTTTTCTTTCAGTAGTATACATTATGAATAGCAAATAATTGATACTCCTCGTGCAAGACACAAGGGTTTCACATGGTATACATCTATCATCATACAACAAAAGACTCATACGAAACCTCAATCAGAGCTTTCACCTACGGTCCAAATACTGCACAAACAAATTGAGTTAAGTGCAAACGAATATCGGGAGAGGTCAGATGAAGCCAAAATTACATTTCTATTGCCTTTCTACAAAACTGTTAGTACAAGCACAAAAATTTCCATAAAAAGATTAATACAAAAAAATGCTACCATATTTCTTCTTTCCAAGCCATCTAAAACTGACATCGGCAATGCCCTGAAGTTTATATCTGATAATCCTAACAGCGTCTTCATAAGACGTTTATGGCAAAAGAGGTTTCAATTGTGCTTGGAATAAATCACCAAGAGCTCCCCGAACATCCATCTGTTCAAAACAAAGGATTATCAGTTCAATACACAAGGTTTCCTTTCTTAACAACACACAACACCCATCAGCTGTGCTCCGAATAAATTACCAAGAGCTCTCCCAACATTTACTTTAGTTATAGCGGGTATTGGAATATTTTTCTTTAAATGATTAACACGAAAAATATGATGTCATGCAGAGTTTTCTTACATGGAATGACCAAAATGTACTGCAATTTTTTTTGATATACCAAGTATAGCCAAATATAACAATGTTATAACTTTCATTAGATAAAAAGAACATATTCGTAAATAAAGCTTGCAATGCCATACGAAGATCAAATTATATGGATTTTATGTGCCAGGCTAAACCGAAAATCGATTGTCAAGTATAAGAACCACACTAGCTATATACAAAATAATGACCAAAAGACATACACCTAAATGAAGCCCAATGATCATTCCATCTCTAATTTTCAGGCCAATTCTTCTGAGATTTAAAATATCTAATGAAAGTCTATTAAACTATTCTATTTTTCTTGACACAAGCATAGACATACATATAGCAGCAGCAGCTCAAGAATCACAAAAGTTACTTATCCATCCAAAAAATGTATTCTTCTTGCCATAAAGTATATTGAAAAATAAACTGGTGAAAATCAATTAGATTTCTTTTATGTTTGACCACGCCTCATCACTTCTGATGGAATACAATAAAATTCCTATTTTATACAGTGAGCTTCCATTCCCTTAAATCTCAGCTATTCATTACAGATTCATGATCAAAATTATCAATCAAAAAGCAGCCTTGAATAATTGTAGAAACAAGAAATTACCTGGTCACAGCAAACAAGTTTGGTTAGCAAAGGGTATAATTCCCTTAGATGTCTTCTGAAAATCTTATTGTTCATAAAACTCATGCTTTGAAGCACCTACAAGGTAAATAAATAATTTATTAGCACATAAATGAACACATAAACATAAGTTACAATGAACTTCATCCAACTATATTGAAAAGCAAGCAGATAAAAACCCAAGCGAAGTACCCCTTTAATTGATTGTGTTACAGAAAAGGAAACTAAAGAAAGGGGAATAGAGACAGGGTCAGGTATTCGAAGCACTTGAAAAATATTAAGTGTGGAAAAATAACTGAAAGAAATAAGAAGAAAACAAAGAACGTAGAACGTCCAACCAGTCTTTTTATATAGGACATGGCAAATCCCTTAAAACAACTGGAGGCAGATCATCTTTGATTATAAAGCAGCAAATTTTTAAGGAAGCAATACTTGCCAATCAAGACAGACAGGTAGAGACTAGAGAGTTTTTATTACTCATGATACAGAAAGAGGACTTGGGACCTTTTTATGATATCTGAAACTAAGATCAATCTACAAAAGCAAGTATCACATTGTGGTATGCAATCTAAAAGCAAGTGTCACATTGTGGTAATACGGCTATTCAACAACAATAGAAACTTAAAACCTTAAAACTGGTGGTGATATCTCGTTCACTGGTCGTATAAAATATAAAAACCTTTACAAAGACATATAATAACTCTTGAAATAAATTTTATTTACACCATTGGCTGCAATATTTGCAACATGCACTAATCAAGTAAATGACAGGCAACACTATGACACTGAATAGAAGGCAAGTCAACTTTCATATATTATCATGAAGAATAAACTTCAAACCTTAACAATGATGGGAGCACGCAGTTCCAAGACTCGATGAATATCCATGTTATTGGCTTCTCCAGTACTTGACTGGAGATCAGATGCCTCCCTGAGCACCTGTTCACAGAAAGACACCAGTTTCTCCTCAGCTAATCTTTCAAACTTCTCTTCTGCATCAGAATCTTGATTAGAACTCAAGCCATTAACTTCTGTAGAATCGGCATCTTGAAATCCATCAGAATCTGGACTTTTTTCCTTTTTGTTTTCAAAGCCATAAGTTGCCTTATGTAAGATGTCGAGATATATGCCAGTACCGGCTAATTCCTGACGAAGAAGATTAATTGGTGGCCTGTCCATGAAAAATTTAGTGATTCTTGATGTCCTCCATTCCAATGTTTAACAAATTCCAGCAGAATAAAAATAAGACAATTAGATATTGAATTTTGCATTACCTTTCATCAGGAATTTGGTGCATACGAGTTCTAAGATTGGTGGATGAGTTATATGAAGCAGCAAACTCCAACAAAGACAGCAGAATGTCCATTATAGAAACCTTCTGCTGTGCATTTAACTTAGCCCAATATTTCTTCTGCAAATAATTAGAAAAACGTAGTTGGAAGAAGATAACCATCTTTTTACCAAACTCTCATCAAGAAATTTTTGGCAAGACGGTGATGGGTTCCCAAACTCCCTCCACCACCAAAATCTATTTAAACAGATGGGCCCCAAATTACATTCTCATTTCTTCCTCGTATATATACAGTGTGAAAGAGGTACTTCCTCAAACTGAAATTTTTGTAAGACCTCAATGAAAGGAGAAAAAAGAGGGAAAACCTTCCCCTTACCCTATTCACAATCTAAGCCGTCAAATAACAAAATTTAAGGGAACCCCAAAAAAATATGAGATCTGAATAAAGAAAAGAAATAAACACACAAACCTGAATACCATCAATGGCACCAAGAAGTAATAACTGTGTAATGCACTTTCCCCTGACAGATGCCAGCAAAGGACTCTCCTCATTCTTCAAATCTGGCTCTACAGTATCAGCAACCTAAAACGGAGTGACATAAGAGATGTATTCACAGTATAATAAAGGTCAATTAACGTTGCACTAAAGGTAACACAATACCTTAACTGGAGATGATGGTTGAGAAGCATCAGATATACGGCTTTTAGATTTTGTAAGATTTCGAAGGAAGAGATTTTCCATATTTCCCATAATCCGTTGACCCAAGGTTTGACTCCGCTGGAAACCTCCCCCATCTGCAGATTTGGGAGTTCTTCCTGATGGAGATGGAAGACCTACAATAATAAACAATTCCTTGATGGGATCAAGCAAATTCATTTGCTCTTCAGTATCAATTAAATTCATACTTCATTTTTCCAATTTAATGGACCTCTTGGGGGATTTTGAGCGTGATACTTCATTTTTTTTAACAAGCTAACTTCGATAGATGTTTTTGATAATTGATACCACTTCTCACTTATGTGCCTGAGATGAGCATGCTTTCACACACACCAAACTAAAAGGAAAATTTAAAAAAAAAAAAAAAAAAAAAAAAAAAAAAATAAAAAAAAAAAAAAAAAAAAAAAAAAAACTAACCTTCAGACTGATCTACATTTGTCTGTGATACAGAATCTTCTACTTCATCTGCATTTGTATTTGAGGATGCCAATGGGGATAACTTCCCATTACTATTAACATTAAGTTGATCAGCCATAACCTCATTGTCAATAGTCCTGATGGCACCACTGTCCCTTGGGTTACCTTCAGAATCACTAATGATGCTTCCAGGGTTTCTCAGATTTTCAAAAGTTAATGCACTGAGCAGTTCTAGAGGTTGCGTGGCGTATGAAGCCTCTCTGGAGATCAAAGATTAAATAGATGTTTTATAGTTGATATACTAAAATGGATGTTCGGAAAATAGGACAAAATTTGCACCTTATGCTTTTAAGTAATGTATCCCAGTCACTCGCACTGAATTGGTGTCCACCTACTTCAATGAGATGCACCAAAGCTCCAAGAGATATCGAGACCACTGTTTGATCTGTTTTTTTCGCACAATCTAACAGCAGACCCAGTAGTGGAGGTAACATAAAACAAACCTCCTGGAAGCAAGATTCCTCATGAGTAATCCTTTTGATATTTAACAGAAATCAAATAAATTCTGAACCTGAACTTCATACATATTTATAAGATAACCAAAGCTACTCCAATAAACTAAAAAAGTCAACACGGGCAATTTTGCATCAAAACTTTAACACCATGTTTGCTAACATTTTTTAAACAAAATTTCACACGCATGCTTGTTTAAGTTACAAGAATAGAAAACAGTACTGTTTTAGTTGACTACCTTATAGAATGTGTTGAAAAGGTTGCATAGCAGCTGCAGCGAATGAATGCTTGTTTCACGAAACCAATCATCATCAGTGGAAATAAAGCCCTCTTTTCCAGCATGTCTCACGTGATCAAAAATTGGAAAAAGAACTCGATGAAAAATACTCTCCCAAAATGGTGTGGAGAACTTGCTACCTCTTTCATTCAATAAATCAAACAAGACTTCAAGAGCACAACTTCTGACCTCTGGCCTTTGATCTGAGGTTAGATCAGATAAACCAGCCAGCATTGGGAACCAATAATGCTCAGTTACTTCCAAAGTCGCATCCAAATTAGCATTAATAGGCATTAAAGCACCTCCAGGAATAAGGCCCTTAAGAAGACAAACAATTAAAGCCACTTAAAGAAGGGGTGTCAATGAAAGGAACGGAACTAATTATTGACAGTAAAAATGAATAAACAGTTTCCAAACCCTTAAACAATGTACATTAAGTTAGCATGCTCCCTTTAGTTTTTCCATAAATTTCTGTTTTCAACATTGGTAGATATCAGTGCAACATCAAGCCAGAGCTTTCCATTTTTTAACTGAGATATCTCTCAGCTTGTGAAAAGATTGAACATTAGAAAAAATAATATCAAAACAGTTTAGCTTCCAACATTGTACATCTCTGTACTGAGATATCAAACCCTCTTAAAACACATGTAGATTGCAGATAAGTCTAGTCGGCCAAACTTACTTGACTTTGAAATAAACATCTACCCATTATTTTCTATTAGTGTGTGTGTGCACACATACTTTGTGTGTGAAACCTTCAAATAAAGGAAAGCAATGTCCTACAGATAACCCGACAAACCTCTGCAAGACGGTCCTCACAGATCCGCAGGAGTGCAATAGCCTTCAAACTAATGCGATGTGAACTTTTATTGTTGGCAAATCTAATCAGGCAATTCACGCAATCCATAAAACAGTCTCCCACTACTTGATCAAAGTGTTCTAAGATGACTGTAAAATTGCAACGTGTTAGATACACCATAATTGCAACAGTAGAATGCATTGACACAATCAAAGAATATCATTCCTACCCTGCTCAACATTTTCAAATGCACTCTCCACAATTGATTCTAATTCATCATCTGCAGAAGCTGTAAATATCATAAATACACTCCGCCACCCAGACTTTATGCTTCCAACCTTAGATTTTATCATCTGCAATACGCAACAGTTCCAGCTGAACTTCAGTTAATGTATCCAATGATATTAAGCTCAAATGCAAGAAGAATAAGAATTTATGCCTACAACACCTGGACAATGCAGTCAACAATTAGCCTCCTTTTGGATTCACTTTGACTATTTCGCATAAGAACAACGAATGGTTTGAGAATATCATTTTGGAACGAGAACTTGGCCAGTTCAGAACGCTCCAAATACTTTATACTGAGCTGTCTTAGAGAATCTATGGCATACATAGCAATTTTCTCATCATGATGACTCCCTGCTGATATAAAGTGATTTGCTAGAACAGTCCAGATTCTAGCCCATACCTTAAAAACAATTAGAGCTTAGAAATGCACTCAGAGCAGCATCAAAAAGACAATATTATACATGGGATGGAAGGACACTATAGTTCAACAATTAATGGAATGAAACCAAAGCTTGTTAGCAATAATAGATAGCTTGAGCAAAACGATACTTTCAAATCATTTCTCGGTAATCAGTAGTTATCAAAGCATTCATACATGTACAGATATCAAAGCATTATATATGCATACACTAAATCCAATTATTGAATTTCCTCAAGGAAACAACACATATGAGCCAATACATTTAAACAAAAAATTAGCAATAACAAAAGTTTAATGGCTTAGAAAATAAGGTGAGCAGAAACAACTGGCAAAGGTAACTGATAAAACATGAAAAAAAGAAAACTTATAAGACATGAAACATTACAATGATGAATAAAAATTATCCAACTGACAGTTGATAAAAGATATACCATTCGTATGCGAGCCATATTATAATAACTAATTTCAACAAGCTTCTGCAAGCTGAAGACACGAGCTGGAGTTTGTTTTAGCTCTTCAGCTGATACACCACAGAGAGCGGTGAAGAATTCGACAACTGAATCACTAGGCAGTTTGACACTATTCATAAAAACTTGTTCAGCAGGTTTCCCAGCTAATTCTCTCAGAGATTGTACAACAGCATCCTTGGAGATTTGATTTGACCCATGCATAACAGTAGCAGAAATTGAAGGAGTTGATGTTATAAATTCAAGGCGAGAAACACATTCCAGAACTGCATTCCATGTGTCTTGAAGAGCACTCATATCTGAATCACACAGGACCAACAATGTGCGCAAAGCTTCCACATTTTTACTACGCATTTCCTTGGGGGCATGCAAGAAAGTAAACCTGAGGTGTCAACAAAGAAACTAAATGAACCTGGTCAACTGTACCAAATATCAATCTTTCTATTCAGTATTCTCGTGCATGATGCACCATCTTTCCCTAGCATGTCAAAATAAAGAAATAGCAGACAACTTGTAATAATCAAAGCAACACTTTTTGGTTGATGGTGGGATACAGGAATCTATACCTGACGAGAGATGTTAGAAATGCATATCGCATGGTATCCATTCCGAGAACAAACGTAATATGTATGCCAGCTTTAAATCCCTCCATCAACAAAACAACTCGAGGCTTGTTATCACCTTCCTCCATGGTTACAGAAAAAGTAGCAAGCAAAGGCCACCCAACAGCTTCCACCATGGGTCTTACAAGTTCAATCTGCTGGGCAGTGTAGAAAACTCCTCTTTTCACCTCTTTATTCCTGAATATGGCTTGTGTTTTCTTAATGATGGCCTCACTTTCAGACTTGGCATCTCCGGATGACTTCCTTTTAGGGAGTGCCAGGTTAAGAATACTGACAAGGCGTCCTTCTTCACCCTCTGGCTTCTGTTTGCTGCTTTTCCCAATTAAAGATGTGTCATCTTTCATTTTAATCTCCTCTTTGACAATGGAATCATAGATCTCTTCCAGTAGTTCCCTAGGAGCACATTCATCTGGGTCATCCCTAGCATTCATGCGAACAAAATCTGACTTGGCCATCTTGGGCCACACCATTGGATTATGAGCATCAGTATTTAACATAATAACAGCATAAGCTAGCACATATGCCGTATCTGCATTTTTAAAAAGGCCTGGATTGTCTGCACAGTATCTGTATAGACAGCATGCACAAAAGATATAAATTATTAGTACAGGTACAAGGTGTCAAGCCCATGAAATATAAATTATAAGAAGACATAATATGCATAAAACAGTGTTAATTTTGAACCAATTGAAGCAGATTATTATGACATGACAAGTAACCAAGATTTGACACCTCACAAAACGATGAGACATCTTAACCTCAGTCCATATGAAGATTAACAAATAGAACTTTCAGTTTTCCTTTCTTCCCTCTAGGTAGGTTCAAGGAAATCAATAACTGACTAGCACACTGACTTGTTAATAAAACTCTTAAAAGCAAGAATGGTGATGCATAATTATTGTGCACATAATCATCTACAATATCCAGCACATAAGGAGATTCCAACAAAGATGCATAAATGAATACATCTAATTGTTCAATCACAGTTCTAGAGATAGGACAGCCACTCAAGAAAGGGGAATGAAAGGAATTTGAATGTACAAAAATCCCATTACCTCTCTGCAAACTTTTCCATGATCCGATCTATCTTTTGAGCTTCCCCAGGAAGTCGGAATCCTTTAAGAAACTCCCTGATTGCAGTATCAAATTTCAATCCAGAAAATTTCATTGAATCTACGTAAGCATGCATCACAGCAAGGGGGAACTCTTCATGTTGACCTAAATAGTCACCAATTGTAGCCTGAAAGCAACCAACACTTACATATTCCAGACCAAATTTAGATGCGATGGTACATAAAAAATACTAGAGAAGAGTCACAACCTTATCCAAACTGGGAGTGTTTTTCAAAAATTGAGCAACTGAAGCAGGTGTGTTTTCCACCAACTTGTTTGATATTAGATACTCCACCCCCTTCATTGGTTTTCTGTTGAACTAAAAGATTATTAAAACCGTAAGTCAGCCCCCAACCATATGCAAAAGAAGGTTGAGACAAATTCCCCCTTCCCTGTTAAAATACTTAAAAAAAACATGATCTATACCTCAGCAATGGCAGCCTCCAACGTGGATTTATGAGCCTTAGCCTTCTCAAAATCACTAGTCACATCTTCCCTAACTCTTATTTCAGAAGAATCTTCAGCCGAGATCCCTTCTTGCTGATTATTCTTTAACTTTTCCAAATCCCTATGTGATTGCTCCCAATCAACCAGTGATTTAAGCACACTCACAAGACCCTGAGAAAGACAAAGAAAATGCGATCAACCAGCAACTTTTATGAAAAACATCCATTCAACAAATTAACGACTAAAAAAAACAACTAAATATACTTGAAGTGATGAGCCTTTAATTGAAGCAGTTTGAGAAACAACAACTGAATTTGGATCAGCATTTTGAGTCCCTTGAGCTATTTTGGACAGAGTAGTAACCTACACATTGGTTTAGAAAATAAAAGATTGTTATATTTATCATAGAGGGCACAACTAATTTACATGCTATCTATATGCCATAATATATTATTCAGTAAGATTATACCATTCGTTCAAACAAGTTTGGTGCCTCAAGATCACAATCATAATTCACAAAGATGTCAACAAGCATTTGTGGATCCTTACATACTTTCTCTAACATCCTGCAAACCCATACTAAACCAAATTAATGAGGAAAGGGAATGACAATGAACACAATAAGAAATTTCATTCACAAAAATTCATTGACATAATACAAGTAAATTTTCAATCAACCAGGGAGAACAATATACCGAAGAACACTAAGTTTTTGGTTGACAGGAAATTCCAAACCATCCAGTGGTCTAAGAACAATCAATGGAAAGAAGATCCCTATTTCCCCCTGGAAACAAAATAGTAGAAAAACAAATGAGACATCAAATTAACATTATTTTCCTGCTGAGAAGCTTCCGCTAAATCTGCAGAATAATATGCATACTTTGAGACTCTCCCTGAACCGCAATAACAGCACCAAGAATATTCCAGTTGCATACTGCCAAGAAATAATATCGATATCAAAATTTGCATATAGATACATTCACAAAGAGAGATAATGTTGTTCAATAAAACCTGAAATATGACAGGGGATTGTGAAACTGAAGCTCGTAACAGTGCATATGAAAGATATGCCTTCACTGAATCAATAAAATGGAAGTTCTTTGTAAATGAGTGGCTGACTCCCTCCAACAAACCCTGAAAAATAACATAACAAACATGTGACTGTGAACAGTCAAAATAGTAGCTTTCAAAGAAAGAAAAGCTTGAATACCAAATTTTGAAGAACAACGATGGAATATTTGCTCCTATCCTATCTACTCCCACATAATGCTACACTCTAACCTTAAAATGGGCAGAATTGAAAATTATATTAATCAGCAATATGAAACTAATTGTGTCATGTAATTGCTCTTAAACAGGAAATTTCTTAAACCAACAGTACAATAGCAGTAGCTGGTAGTTGTGCTGTGGATTATTTTCTTTTTCAGGGCTTCACAAGACCTTGATCCTGTGAATAATTGAGGCCATATCTTGTATTCCTAGCCTTTTTTCGTATTCAGTCCTTCATTTTTTTATTTTCTCTTGAAGGAATCTTTTTGTGGCTACTTAGTGGGATTCATTCACATGGAAGCTTTCTTATAATTTTTAATTCATAAAAAATTAAAGTAATTGCTAAATATTCAATAATACAAGGTTACTTGCACATGCAGTCACCTTTTCCAACCCTTGTAATTTCTATAACCAGAGTAGAAGACTGCACTTTCCTTTCACCATGTGTTTCTGGTTTTAACATTAATAAATAATACAATTTACTGAAAGAATCCAAAAGCGAAATATTTATTTATCATGTGGGTGAAGAAATCAACTAGCAACAATGTTTGGCCCAATAATGTGAGAAAAGCGGCTTTCTGGACAAATCAAGCCCAACTGGTTAATGAACAAGATCAAGGGCTCAGAAGGTGTATACAGCATAACTGAAGAGAAACGAGGAAAATGAAAAAGCTAGGACAACTTGCTGACTTGGCAAGTTACTTATGCACTTATGCTGGAATAGGTACTAATGTTTTAGGAGATTATTATTACACCAGAGAAGGGGGGAGATAAATATTTATATGTTGGTTTGTTAATATTGACTATTGAGTAATACTATCTTATTTTCTTTTGTACGGTCTCGCTCTAACAAGGATTGCAGTAATAACAGTTTCATGAAGTGGTTCAAACTAGTCCAATGCAATGCATATAGAATTACATTTCCCATAATCAATATCATATGCTAGTAAACCACTTCAATCTGTGATGTCTTAGACTTAGTCACCAAGTTTACAACACTATATACGTAAACTAGTATCTAAATTTTTTTTAATAGAAAGATGGGACATCTTGAAGAGTAATAAAAAAGGACAAGGAGTAATCCTTCCATAAGACTCTGCATTAAATACTAAATATCAACAGCAAACAAAATATTATAAATTTTATTTCCTTGCGTTGGAGTGCAATAGAAAAATGCGGGGGTAAATCTTAGGTTTTGTTAGGCAGTTCTTTAGGTAGTTCACTCAGCTTCTAACAACTATATTCACAATTCTAGATCTCAACCAAGGGTAACATCATTGAATGACACTAAGTCAGCCACATAAAATAAAATGCACCAGGCACCAGCAGGTTGGTCCATAATTAATAAAGCAAATAATTACTTCTGCACGATTACCAGTAACATAATATTCCAATGAAATATTCTTCAGCTATTAATTAACAAGTAATAGAAGCTGAAATCACTGTATGACCTGAAGAAGCTCAAGAGACAATATCCTTGTCTTGGTTGTAACTTCGTCATTATCTTCCTTCATACCCATCTGCAAAATTTAAAGTGTGAAGTATAGTTAATGTTCAAAAGAAACTAACCACCATTTTCTTGTCAAAGTGAGATAACCAACCTTGCAAAGAGTGCGGAATACCAACAAAGCATCGCGTTGTACTATGCCCATGCTCTCCAAGTCAATCCCACTTTACAGAAGTAAGATAAATAGTTAAGCTTCTATTCAGAGTACAACATAAATGGATATCCAAAGCACCTATCATATTCATGTTTCATACCGTGTTATCTTTTTACCGTCTTCAGTATGCACAGCCTTGTCCAGTACTGCTTCTAAGCCCTATACAAGACACACAATATTGTCATAATAAGGGAATGCTATGCGTTTAATACATGACTAAACAATTGATTTACCTTGATATCAGCACCCCCAGCAAGATTTTGAATTTCCTCAAGAGATGTTGGAGACGCATCCTTGGCTTGACTAAGGGCATCACCTAAACTCATTTCTTTTTCGTTTGAGTCTCCGGTTGATGATTCATCAGCTTTTGGGTTCAAATTCTCTGCTGAAGCTGCCTTTGAAATTGTTTGGCCACCAGAACCAGATGGAGCTTCAACCTGAAAATTTTGATGGGCACTTAAAAATATTTACTACAAAAGCCATAAGCCAAATATGCACTTAATAGGAATTTTAGAAACCCAACCGGATCAGTTTCCATTCTCCTGAAAATGATGCTGATCATCTGTGTAAGCATTGCCTTTGATGTTGCTTGGTTTATAGGGCTCTTGCTACAAATCCATAACAATGAACTCAGTACGACAGATTAGCAATAATGAGCCTTGAAGGCAGAAAGGAAATGATCAATACCTATTCAGAGCAATATTGTAGCATACTCTGATTACTCCCAGTAGAGGTTCGCCATGTACTGAATGATGTAAATAAGAATTCAAAAATCACAAAAAAGAATAAATAACAAAATATATAAACATATTAAAAACAAGGAAAGAAAAATCAGCACAAAGCATCTTCAAATACATCAATGCAATAGACATCTTCTGGTAGCACAAGGTGATCTTCTAACCACAGCACCAATATAAATGACCATGCTGACACAGTGAAAGGACAGTAAATGCACAACAAATGTATGCAAGACAGTACAATTAATTTGTACAAAACCATTGGTCTAAGCCTCAACTTGTACATATGTTTCAATAATGCATGAAAGAAAGCGAATGTATTGGTAATCTGATCTTTTCTATTAATGAAATTTATTTTTCTCCCCTTTCCTTGACACAACAGTTTAGCATCTTTAGTCATGCCTAATTGGAGCTTGAAAGTCCCCACTTCCGATGTTAACTAAAGAAAAGAGGTATAATAAAATGAAGAGAAATCTAGTCAAACAAAAACCTACAGGCAAGCAGCAAAATCCTGAAGCTAGAATCATAAATGGACATAAGCAGACCTAGCTCATTAAACTATCCAAGCTCATTCTTCAAACAAGTCAACCCATCAATAATCACCTGGGCAACATGACCTCGTAACAACTATACTATTGTCAACGTTCAATTGCAACTAAAACCCCCAGTTTATAACCAAAATCCTCCAAAATAGAGACCTTTTCCCCAAAATGTGCTTCTCAACAAGAGAAACATTTTCTAAGGTAGAGACACCAATGGTCCACAGGAAGTGAATCCTTGAGAGATATACATCCAAGAAAAAACAAAAAGTGGATTAAAAGCCAAATTCTACACACAAACCTGTATGACTTTCTCAGAAAAAAAAAAAAAAAAAAAAAAAAAAATTAAAAAAAAAAAAAAAAAAAAAAAAAAAGTATTATAACACATAATAAGGAGAAAAGTAAATTGCTCTAACATTCCCTTTAATAAAATTGCAGCCAAACCAAAGTAAATAAGTAATTCAGATAGATTACATGCAAAACTAAGATTGTACTGAGCCTACTCTTTTTTCATGGTTATTTTGTTTAGGTACATTACCATTGTTTTCCAAGAATCTCTGCTATGGCCATAAGATGTAAATTAATCTTCTTTAGCTAAAGCCTTCTTCTAAGCTTTAAAGATTTTCTTTTTGTTTACCTCACACGATAGAATTTTGAAGATACCTTGCACAGCATGTTATCAGCAGACATACATAACAAAACAATGCATTCTTCTCTATTACATTAAACATACCTCTGAATTTTGTAGAAGCCACAGCAGTAAGAAGAACCTTCAGCACTTGGAGAATGGTACTGCAGGTGATTTTAAAAATGAATAGGTGTAACAGGAAATATCCATCGTGTAACCATTAACTATGTATAGTGATTTGCATACCTGTCAGGTGATGAATTGTCAACACAACTGCAAACCATGTTTAGAATGTCTGTAAACAATGGGACATTTTTACCACCCTCTAACCCAGGATCTCCCTCCAAATGGTCATATGCAATAAGTTTCTATATTAAGAACAATTAGTCGGAGTAAGTAACCAATTTAGTATGAACAAGGGCAATACCAACAGTCAAATAGTGCCAAGAGGGTATGATCGTACATGAAGACAATCCAAAGCAGATTCAAGGATTTTCAAGTTCTTAGTCTCAAATGCAAGACGAAGAGGATTTAAAACAATTTCTGCTTCAGCTCCTTCAAGTGTATTCCCAGCACTAGCCAAGACAGCATTAATGTTTCCAGTCTTAGGCCTGTCGTCTGAAGCATGCTCAGCCTTCTCTGACTGATTTGCTTCTGTCCTAGTTGCCACTCCATCATCAGTCTCGTTCGCACTAGTAAAAAGTTTCAAATATTAAAACCAAAAGCTCGATCCCACTTCCGCCAAAAAAGGACAACCCACTTCCAAAACGCATTAATAACATTCTATCTATTATCAATGTTTATTCCAAAACATCTTACCTGCCAGATTCAGCAGAGGGCGCAGCTTGATTGACCTCGCTCGGCTTTTTCTGGCTGACCTCTTTCGTGACATCTATACAATTACAGAGCACACATCAAACATAACTAAATAATCAACGACATAGCCGTTTACCAGCATCATCGTAATTAGCGAGCTAAATAATCAATGCGACCAGTCAAACATTGGAAGCGGATAATTATCTTATCTAAATGGAAAAGAAAAACAATGAAAAAGTATTAAAGGCATTAGATAGCGAAGAAAGAACTTGAAACAGGGATCTAGGGTTGAAACCTGTGTAATTCTGAATAGCTTTCTGGAGTTCCGTAAACTTCTTGCCAGAACACTCCTTGAGCATAGAATCAAATGCTCGAGTGACGAAACCCCCGGCTGCACCTCCGGCCATTTCCTCTCACTCTAATTGCTCTGCGTCCAAGCACGTTTTTCAGCAGCGTCTCGGATCGCGGACGGCGCGCAATTTGGAATCAGAATGCAGAGGAACCGAATTGAAGATCATCCGAAATCGGAAACGAGATCGTTGAATGTCGGGGAATGTGAGTTGTCCGGCGGCGAGGGAATAGATGCCGGAAGAGGAATTGGAATTGGAGCTGGGAAGAGTGTGAGGAAGAGAGAGATCTGAGAAATGGAGAGAAAGAAGGGTGTAGATCTGTCTTAATGTTTTATGTCTGTTTTGGTCTCGTACTGCCAAAACAATACTATTCCAACCATGTTCTTTCCTCAAATGAATTAGCTCAATTATGGAACATACAGGGACTACTGTGCAATTTTATTTTTTATTTTTTCCCCTTCTCGTTTTTTATTGGTCTAGTCTCACTGCCGAGTGATTGTTCCTGCACCTCCATTTCACCTTCATAGTTTTTCAAAATTCCCAGTACGTAATAAAAAGATTAAAATGTCTTTTGTTTATAACCACTATACCATAATAAATTGCTAGTTGTACAACTTGTAAAACAAAACAATTTATAAATATATTGTTGGTTACAAAAAAAATTTTAAATGTATTGCGTGTTATACAACCCGTAATGTAAAAATTTTAAAAAACATATTGCGGGTTCTACAACCCACAATGTGTTTCAAAATTTTTACACTATGAGTTGAAGACGAAGGACATTTTGGTTCAAAATGAGAATTTTGAAAAACTATAGAGGTGCAAGAAGTCGTCATGGAGGTGTAAGAAGAATCACTCCTCACTGCCATGCCTTTTGGGCTAATTACAAGCAATTGCTTTTTGCAACCTGGTTTATGTCTTCATCGGTATTGAAAACACAAAAATGCCCTTTGCTGTTGAAAACACAAAATATAAATATATATATATATATATATATATATATATATATATATATATATATATATATATATATATATATATGATTTTCAAAATTTATAAATATATATATGTGTAATTCGATATGTGTTTGTTTTTCATAATATAGTCTTGACTTTCATGTTTTATAATTTGTATTTTAAATTGTGTAACTGGTAATAAAATTTTGAATATCATATTATTATTTTACATTATTTAATTTAAAATATTATTTTAAAATTTTAGATTACATAATTGGAAATAAATTACTATTCTCTCATGAACTACAAAATTCAGATGATTGATAGATTGTATAATTTAAAAAAAATATCAGATTATACAATTTAAAAATATTTCTAAACCAAATAATCAATGGTTTCGAAATTAAACTTAAATAATTATCCATTTTTCAAGTTTCACATTATGATCTCCACTTGAATATGTGTGCCAAAATCAAAATCAACCATTCAACCTCTTTTCCATGAAGAACGTTATCATTTAAATTTAAGAAGGATAAATTTAAATTTTAAATTTACAAGGATGCACAAAAATGTATTTTTCTTTTTTTTAGTAATGTTTCTTACACATGTAATTTGAAATTTCTTTAACATATTTAAGATAATAGATATTATTTTCTTAGCTTAATTAAATTTTAATTTTTTTTATATATTTAAGTATTTTTAATTTAATATTTATTAAATCACATTGCACATTTATCTCTATATGTTAACAAATATAAGGTTCAGTGATTAATATAAAAAAATATTATGATTAATATAAATAATAAAAGTTATTTTTTATTTTATATTAAATATAATATTTTTTTATATTAATTACAAAATCTCATATTTTTAATACATATAGATAAAGACAAAATAATAATCATGTCATCCAGTCAGTATAAAAGTTAAACAACAGAGATTTCATTAAAAAATATATAAAAAAAATTTAGTAGTTAATAAATAAAAAAATTAATAAAAACTTCGAAATACCAAAATTTATGAGAAAATTGACTTAATTAAGCTTAAATTTTTTAACATTACATTGTTTTCATTGAGTAGAATGATATTTTTGGGCTCTGGTACATAACATGCAAAGCACAAGACAAATATTAAATACACTTCGTCTCTTTACTTTTTCCAGCCTCCGTTTCTTTTTTTTTTTATTTCATTTTAATCTAAAAGTGCCTTTTTTTTTCCTCAAAATTTTGTCTAAACATGAGTCAAACACACTCACCTAAAAAACACCAATCTTCCATAAAGCAATATCACAAATAAAAAATGTATATTTACATACATATCTTATCCAATTTCCATCCCAATGATACTTAATATTAGGGAATTTAAGTATTATCAAATCTAATTAAACTTAAGATTAATAAAAAACAATTTTATTGGTCATGTGCCTTTAAAACTCAAATTTCACTAGTGACTGTAGAACTCAATAATACTCAAACCATTTTAACTATTACATTTATTTGTAAAGGAGGATACAACTTGGCAAAATCCCCAAAGGAGGAAAATATTACATTTATTTCTATAAATTTTATATTGCTAAAAAATGTTATATGCATTATGCGATAAAAATGTTAGTGCATAACTATCTGAATTATAACAAATTGAGTGATATTATAAAATAAATAACAATAGTAATGATGATAATGATATAATATTTTGAAAGATTAAGTTTTGTTTAGTAGTAATGAAACAAATTAGGTGACGACAACATGTGTGGTTTGCATTCTTTATAAATCATACAATACCACAACATGCACATACAGACATATATTTGTATGAATATTTTGAGTGAAAAGTTGAAGATGATGTACTAAGAAAATATAAAATGGCATTTAGGTATCTTAAGTTGATAAAGGAGGCTCTATAATAATTGTGATTAATTATCATTCAATTATTGATGTAACATATATATTAAAGCATGCCTAAAGTAGCCCCACACTAAAACACAATATTTAATTAGCATAATTTGAAATGAGAATAAAGTAACTAATTTAATTTTTTTCACAGAATAACTAATTGATTACATTTCAGAAGAAAGGGAGGTACTCCTTCTATGTAATATTTTCAACAAAAAGAAAAGAGAAAATAGATCTAGGAGAAAAAGTTAAATAAAACATGGCATAACTATTAATTTTATGTTTTATTTTGTTAATATTGATTAATATAAGTGGTAAAAGATTGAGAGTTAATTTTTGCCTTTTTCATATAAATGGATTTGAGTTGGCTGACTAACTAAAATGATAATCCTTTCTATAAATGTTTATGAGGTTTAGAAACAAGTTCAATTAAGAAAAATTATTTGCAATTTAAACCTGTATTAGTGCTATAAATTATTATTTGTATATGATCTTAACATTTTAATATTTACTCATATTAAATATGTTTTATTTCATAAACTTTTCTTTGAAGTTTTGTCTTAACACATCATAAAATGGTTTTGAATAATTTCTTTACTCAACCTCTTTTTCATGGAATGACTTTATGAACCCATAGATTACATATTTTTTGCTGGTTCTCTCATCTTTTTACTTTTTTTATTATCCCAACTTAGTGTAATATTGCTCATCATTGTTATTTGACATCTCTATTGAGCTGTTGTTGAGAGTTTCGTATTCTTAACAGTAGCAATTTTATATCTTGTACGATTTCCTTTTTCTATGGTTACTTGTAATTAAAAATTAGTATATGATGTTCATTTGAATTTTTCAGTGACTTGTTCTTTTCTTATGTCACCAATATCCATTATTCTATACTTGCTCAATAAATGAAGTAATGAATCATCTGCTTTATTCCAAAAGTTGGAGAAGATACATGCTTTTAAATGTGAGAAAAAATAAATATATATTTTTATTATGTAAATTTGTTTTAATTTGAATAAATGATTTTTCAATTAATGGTATCAGTATAAATAATATCTTTTATTTAATTATTATTTAATATTTTTATTTGATATTTCTATTATTAATAATTTACTTTTAAAATAATTTACATTAATATATATATATATATATATAATATTAAATTCTTGATAATATTATTTTTCAGATTTTATATTACTATCACTTCTTTGTATTTAATTAATAAGGGAGATGTGTGTAAATAATATCATGTTTACTTTCTTCTAATTTTTTGTTTTGAAAATAGATTATTTAATTAGTTGGAATTAAAAGAAGGTATTTGTTAATATATGTACGAATATACTGGAGAGTTGAGATAAGAAAAAAAAATTATATCCATGATTTTTTTTTTTTACTTAAAAGATAAAGATGGGAGATAAAGGTATAAACACCTTTTATTACATTATGCTATTTTATGAATTGCACCTAAATTTAATTACTCAGTGGAACTACATGCAATGCAGCACTTATAAATAAAAGATGTGTATAAGGAGTCTTAAGAACAATGATCCTCTGATGCCCTTTGTGGGGTGCCACTGGAGAGAGAAGAGAAGGAAAAAAATGCGTTTTATTCCCCAACTTCTGATATAAGAACTGCTTCAACACTTGTAAAACCAAAACTCCTATGAAAAAACACACTGAAGATTTTCCTCAGAATTATAAAATTATTTAATAAATGAAACGAGGTACATTAATATTACCTGAATCAACAATCAGGTCTTTTGTTAAATTTTATCTTTTGAGACTTACACTAAAAGCTGGTTTATTTAACAAGTTCCATGCCTCAAACCATTTAGTTCGAGTTCCAACTGATTTTTCTAAACAGATAAACCAATTGAATTAGCCTACTCAACCCCATTTGAATAACAATAACTTTCACTTTGGCACAGCTTAAATGGTGATCCAATTAACAGAAACAGAAGAACAAGAAAACCATTATACAGTCATCAGACAAGCACAAGAATTAAAGAATGGAAGAGGGAAAAGTCAAATGTGAAAATTACATGAATATATATACAGACAGAAAGGCAAAGGTAGTGAGTGTCCTAATTATTTTTTTGCAGCAACATATACATAAGAGGATAGAGGATGATTTGAGGTAAGAAGAAGATAACAAATAATGAATATTTGGCTAAACTATTTTTGTGCAGAAACAAGTAAGTAACTAGCAAGGTAGCAAATCATCCCCAAAGAGATACAGAAGTCTCTCCACAGCCCAACTCGGCTGAGGAGGAGGCTGACACGTGGCAGAGTTGTGGTGGCAGCAAGAACTCAGCAAAGGGGCTCTGCAGAGAGGACACGTGGGGTTGTGATTCTCGTGCTCATGCTCCAACCATCGGTCTATGCACTCTCTGTGGAACACGTGGTAACAGTTCATGAGCTCCCGAACCTCGTCCTCCACCTCCAGCTGGCTCAGACAAACCGCACACGTGTCTTCCGTGTGTGGCAGCCTCTCCTTAATCTCCCCGAACGTGGTGAGCAGAAGGGTGATGTCCCTGTCCCTTGTTGTCTGAGGTGGGGTGTCTTCGGAGGTTGTCCTTCTGTCGTTGATGAGTCTGAAGAGCAAGCATAAGACCCATCTCAGAACTGCAATGATGAGAGCTGCCTCGTATATGGCCTGCCCTATTGTCAAGCCGGAGAGAGGGTCTTCAACGTAGAACCCCATTGGAAGCAGCTATGAAGGGGAGGAGGAAGAAAGTGTGTGTGAGAGAGAAGAAAGGGAAAAGGGGGAAGTTGTAATGAGTTCTAAGGCTTTTTTATAAAGGCGAGAAGGGAGTGGTGGTGTAGTGGAGGCTGTTTCTTTTGTTTCTGCTTTCTCTTTGGCTTTCCTTTTACTTTCACTCACTTCTACGTTCTTTCTTGCTATGCCTTTTCAAATTATCGATTTTTTTTTTTTATTGTTTTGTTAAAGTTTATGCACCGTCCTTTTGTGATTAGGAATAAAGGGTCACCGACTGGTCCTTCAGACTCTCCCGCGTGTCATCAGGAGCCAGTGTGAGGGATGGGTTAAGCCATGCTTTTTTTAGTAATCAAAGAATGGGATGGTTATTCACAGCTAATACACTTGCGTCATCGCGTATCAAAATGAATCTTCCCACATTTTCTATCAATTAGTATTCATGTTTTTTGTTTCTCTACTTTTAGATATAACACATGGCATCTCAAAGAATTGCAATCAACTCACTTTTTTTAGGAGTAAATGACTTGTGTACTACCGGGGTGTAAAGAAATTTACAGTGTAATCTAATTATATAATAATTTGGTTAGAATTTTATAAAAATCATCATCTTAACTGTAGATATTTGCGCACTAAAACTGGGTGGGAAGAGGTGGAAGGAGAAAATAAAGCACAGTTTCCCACACTTTATTTTAATGTAGCAAATCAACGCGCTTTCAAGTTGAAAGCTTCTTGAAACATTGAGTGCACTATAATGTAATTTTGATTGACCATTTTAACTTTAGAAAAAACAATTGCTTAATGAACTTTTCGACGCCATCAATTTCGGCATAATTGGATTCAGTTGTTAAAATAATGGGATTTGTTAGGTGAAAGATAAAGGGAACAATAGTCAGTTGCTTTTTCACATGATCATGAAACGTCATAGTGGTCCCATTGCATGTGTAGATTCCTAACATCCTACTCAGATCCAACCTATAAACAGTCCATTACCCCATTTGATTAAGAAGTACATGAACATGACAGAGGAAAGGGTGTCTTAGTGGAGGAGCGAAAGTGCCGGAATACGCCACAAAGGGAGAGCACCACAGTCAACTATGACTCATTGCTTGCAACAGAAGAGAGAAGAAATTACAGGGGCATGAAATGGGATTTTCATACCACATAATACCCAAAAACCTTTAGATATTAGAGTTCCCTATTTATTACTGCATGCGGTGGAAGAAAGTAAGAAACCTTAACAACACATAGAAGCATGCTAAAAGAAATGCTCTGATGTCATTAACCAAAGAGATTTACAAACTGGACACTGCCTGATTTGCGTCACTCATAAAGATGTGTCTCATATAGGTCGGCATACTCAGATTGCCAATTCAGAAAGATGAATTGAACTCCATCTCTGTCACAGTTAGAAATGAGCAGAATTTTTTTGTTCTGGCAACAGAGAACTTCTAAACAGTGGTAATATTTGAAGCTCTCTTTGGGGAGCACTGCATAAAAAGATAAGCAATAAAAGTAATAGATTGTTCAAATGCTTTAGTCCATTGCTCCACCTTCTTCCATCTTTCTTCGCATTTTGTATTGCAATGTAGCTGGTGCACAATCTAAAGGTGTTTCTCCTGAACAAGAAACAGTCGGTTAGGATTTTCATACAGCAAGTTTTCTGCATATTTTATATTTTTGAGATATTTCTTACAAAGAACAACAGCAAGAACAATATAATAAGTGACTGAATTCTGGGAAGGGAAAAGATCAATTGCCTTGTGCATTCTTGTACTCCAGGCTTGCCCCCGAATCCATGAGAGTGAAAACTATATCAGTTTGATTGAAGACTGCAGCCTACAGAGAATATTAAAATTGGTGAACACCATAAGATCAAGAAAATAGATGTTCATGCATGCGCACAATCATGGGCAAACATTGGCAAAAGAGTGAGAGAGGTACCAAATGTAATAAAGACAGTCCTTGCTTGTCCTTGTAATTTGCATCCACACCCTGCACAGTTCAGAATCCATGAATCCTACTTCCAAAATATAACCTATAAAGGCAAGTGTCTATTTTGAAAGTGACAAACCTCATTAAGAAGTTTCTTAACAGCACCAATGTCACCATTTTTTATTGCTTCTCTTATACCCTGAAAGCGTCACAGTTAATTCAAAGTATGATTTTCAGCTCCCAATATCGTTTTGCACAATGTAGAGAAGTAATTGTTTAAATTTAAACAACAAAAACATTTACCTCTCCACTAACTTCATAATCACTTTGAGGTCTGTCTGAAGTACCATTCATAGAACTGTAAATTTGCATCATAAACTATCAAATAATGACATAATAATAAAGCATTCAAGAACAAAATTAATTCATGAACCATGATGCATGGATATGATGCTTATCTGATACGACGAAATGTTTATTTTGAAAATAACAAAATATGATACATGCCAGACCCATATTTAAAATTTACAAAAATTCTTAAAACATGGTAAATATATAATTACAATTGTGCATATCCAAATTAAAATTACATTTCTTAGACATTGCCAAAACAAATAAAAAAATTATAAATATTGGCATCATAAAAGAATTAGGGCTTCATAGATCGAATTGATAAATAGCCGTAAAGCATTTTAGAGTATGGGATACATTTAAGTGGCAAATTAAATGCATGACAACTCATCAATTAGAGGTGAACAGCCTATGAGCTTAGCTTAGGCATAGTGTGAGTCGTGATTACTTCATCAATATCTTGAACAAATGTCAGTATATTAAAAGAAACTAATTTTTCCAGATGAATGTACTTCATCACTTCATCTCTCATATTCACAAGGAACAGAAGAATAAATAGCAAACAACCATTATGGTGTCTAGGCTAGATTATAATTCCAGTCCAGAATATTCCGAAATAAATCCACTCCTTAATTTTCTAGGAATTGCTTGCTTCTTCAGCTTAGGGGTTTCAGGTGACAGGTCAGGGAAAATGCCTTTGTCTTCCCAGTTACCATCTCTGCCAAGGAATACTTAATATACGAGAATACTGTTAGAATCTTGTAAATATAATAACGGTGGGTATTAAGATTAATTAGATTGATTCTATATTATGTTATTAGTCTAAACTAGGGTAATTGAATATTTTTTCCCCTATAAGTTCAATAGCTCCGTTATGGTCTAAACACACAAAATTCATCATATGCTCTCTTGTTTCTCTCTCTCTCTCTCTCTCTCTCTCTCTCAACATGAAATCTAGACCCTAACAAGAGGCTGATTCCAAGATATCCCGATAGACCCACTGGTCATCAGAATTTTTTTTTTTTTTTTTTCTTTCATCAATGTTTTGGCATCTCTATTCTTGTCACCACCAACCATCGAAATTGTCTCCTTAAGACCAACCTATTCCCACCAATTCGATAGCCATCGAAGGTTGCATGGGCGCACGCACACACACTGCCTCAACCCATGTGTGTTTCTCCCACATGCTGCCAAATCCAATGCACATGGCAACACGTCTAGTGTCTATTCCTAACACCATCAACTAGGATTCGTTCGCCTCTCTTTCCTCTATCTAGATATGGTCTCGATTTGGTGTTTAGTTCCTTGCCACTGTTTTGTCCTTTTTTTGGCCATTGTTACTATTTGATATTTGCCATTTTCTCTTTTCTTGTTGACCAATGGCTACCTCTGGCACTACACTCAGTTTTTTACCAACCATGTCACTGCATCACTCTCATCTGAGCTATTGAATGGTAAGAATTACTCTTCATGGTCTTCTCAGACTGAACTTTGGCTTATTGGAAATGAGACACGTCTCACAAAAACAGAAGACGACTTTTTCCTCAGTAGATCATCCTCTATGGAAACATAGTTGTGTTGTACCAACCCAACCACCATTCACCCATCTCTTCGCTATGTATTTCACACTCACCAAACCTGCAAAACTATTCAGACACAGGCCAAACAACTATTCATTTTTTCCTCTCTTTCTACTTCTGGCTATTAACCTTCTCTCACTATGGTAAATGGTTCTCAAACACAATCCCGAAGTGTTGTTATTGTCTATCATATTCCTTCTCTTTCTATCATAGTGTCCTTTATGTCCCTAGGACTTCCCTTAATTTATTGTCCATCAATCAACTAACACAATCTCTTTATTGTGTCATTTCTTTTACTAAAGATTATTTTCTTGGAGGAGCAAACAATTGACTTCAGATGTGAGTCTCATGGCCTCTATTAGCTCAATAGGCCCTATCATGTTGATTTGGCGACAATATCCCCACTAGTTCACACTCATTTAAGACATCCAAGTCTTATAAGTTGAAGCAGTCAGTCCCTAGTCTTTCTAAGTTAAATTTTTGTGAGCCATGTTAATTGGGTAAGCATAACCAAAGTTCTTTTTTTAGCCGCACTAATTTTAGGCTTCATCCCCTTTTGTTTTAGTGCATTCAGAAGTTTGGAGTTTGAGTTTCCTATAAATTAGGGTTAAGACATTTTGTTACTTATATAATTAAGTTGAACAGTTGTATCTAGTTATATTTAATGAAAGATTGTTCAGAGTATCTTTTTATTTTAATTTTCAATCCTTTTTTTAATGAAGTCAACAATCAATTTAGTATCCATATTCGCACTTTACAAAGTGATAATGCACGAGTAGCAGAATACTCAATTTCACACCTTAAGATGTCTCATGGTGTATTACATCAAACATGTTGTCCTCATACTCCAACAGAATAGAGTTGTTGAACGCAAAATTGACATTTTTATACCACCCGAACTCTTCTTCTCTGCTTTCATGTCCTTCATCAGGTTTTGTATAATGTAGTACTTACTACGTGATAGTTTTCAATTGTGTATCTTCCTCCATTCTAAATGGTAAAATACCTCAACAAGTTCTATATATTTACCACTCTCAATCCTTTACCGTCTCGGGTCTTTGGTTCTACATGTTTTGCTCATGTTCTTGGCTCTAGGATTTACAAACTCTCCTTGGTCTCATAAATGTGGGTGTCCAAGATCTCAAAAACGGCACAAGTGTTATTCTCATACTCTTTTGCACGTATTTCATCTTTGTTGACGTCACCTTCTTTGAAATAGTTACTTTTTTTGGGCTTGAACCATCTACTTCTAAGACTTCACCTTCTACAATGACACCTATCTTGGTACATTTTTGTCCTCCGGAGGAGTATCTATTCCTTCCAGACCCATCAAGAGTATGAGTTATGGCTATAGCCTACAAGAGCTTATATGGCTCAAACAATTGCTTTAGGAACTAAAGTTTTAGGAAAGTTATACAATTGTCACTTACATATGATAACTTGGTCAACGTGTATATTGCCTCAATCTAGTATTCCATGAAAGGACAAAGCATATTGAAGTTGATCATCCCTTTGTCGAAGAGAACATAATCTCCAGGGAAATAACTATTAGTTTAGTCAATTCCCGTGATAAAGTAGCAGATATATTCACTAAGGGATCGTTGGATTAACTACGTATGAAACAAGCTTGGTGTGTATGACCTACATACTCCAGCTAGAGTAGAGTTTTAGATTGATTCGATATTTATATTATTAGATTAAAATAGGGTGTCTGAATATTTTGTAATTATGTTTTCTCTCTTATAAATCAATAGTGTTCTTGTGGTCTAAACATGCAGAATTCATCCCATGCTCTCTTGTTTCTCTCTCTCTCTCTCTGTCCCTCTCACCAAATACAATTTCAGGTCAACTGGAAATTCAATTTCACTTCAGCAAAAATAGATATGAATTAATCAGTCCTTACCTAAATTTGCTAGTTGAACTGGAGCTTCTATTTTTCGGAGCAGAGTCTGTTTTCTTAGGTTTAGGATTCGATGGAGCTGCAATAACTGGGCTGGGCTTCCTCTGTCACAGAGGATAGACAGAAAAATTGTGACTCTGCGAATTGCGCAAACAAAAAAGAAAATATGCATATGATATTAAGAAATCTTACCTGTTGGGAGGGTGCATCAGAGGAAGGGGCGGGAGCTTCACAAATGCAAAGTGGCATTCCACACTTACACTCTTTAATGTCTGATACAAGATTATTCGCTGCAGTTGGTATGAATTTTGAATCAACATTTGCATTAATATCTAATTTAGAAATTGTATCCGTCACACCGTTAGCTCCGCCAGAAGAACCCTGCGGTACATCCTTTCCAGACCTGTGCCACGGAGAATATGTAATGTAAATAATTCCTAAATATTGGTCTTGTGTAGAAAATAGATATTTTTACAAAAAAAAAAAGAAAAAGAAAATACTAGTACAAGAAGGCTAAATTGGCAAATAAAAAGAGAAACATAAACAAATGGAAGTAAAAAATTTACAAGTAAAAAAAGAAACAAGAGGACGTTTTCCTGTCATTTAGACAATTGAGCCAATGCCTTCAGAGTGAAAAAACAAAAGGATAATGCTGTTAAATAAGATATGCATTATGCTGTCCCAGAGGTTGGGGGATATGTATTTCCAATCCATTATTGTGAGTGAAATAAAAGTTTGAAAGTTTATCATGAGAGGTCTTTTCATGCTAAATAATTTATATTATTAGCCCACATAACTTTTGTAAGATTACGCTCTCAGTCTCTCTATTTTGTAATGGTCTTTGGAAAAGAGTTCTCCCTATTAAAAGTATGTTCAGGGAAGGATTGGGTAACTGTTTTCATTGATGTGTTCTGTTTTCTCTCTCTCTCTCTCTTCCCTTTTTTTTCTTTTCCAAGGAGAAACTCTAATCCTCCTAACACTTCATAATCCCCTTCTCCTAATCTTCATGAATTTATTCTTTTATAAGAAAAAACATACACACAACTTTTGCAATTAATACTTTGCCATATCCATTGGAATAATAAGACTTTCTCCATCAAAAGTAAAAAAGAAATACTATTCCGAAACTGTTTGAGCTTTAGAGCCTTTCCAAATCAAATAAAGAGATCCGGTGTATTTAGGGTAAATAGCCTAGAAAAAACCTTCAATAGTTAAGTCTTACATTTATGCTTAAATAGATCACAAGTTCAACTAAACAAGGTGGAAAATGAATTAAATTTCAGGTACTCAAATGGTGCTTTTAAAATGCCATGTACCCAAATGAATTTTGAAAAACAGTAAAAAGCACAGGCTATGAAGTTGTGAGAAAGTAATTTACCCTGAGTTGTTGAAACAATCAGCACATACTCGGACATTTGAGTAAATGCCAAATTGTGGTAAAGCCTACAAATAAATATATCGTTACACGAAGTTCTTCAAGGATATAACACTGGCATCAATATCCGAAACCAAAGGCAAAAAAGCATACCATTTGATTTGATGAATGTTCACTGCACAATGTTCTCCCACAGGATCTACAGTGGTGCTGCATATATACATTATACACAAGTATACAGTATAGTCACTTTCCAATACTGGAAAATTTTCAGTGAACTGAATTTCACGTGAAATAGCAGAGTTTGAACTTAGTTTATATACACATAAGTATGGAATATTTTACAGAGACATCCAATAATTTTGCACTATTTTATTCTCACCACATCATATATTGATATAACCATGGCTCATTCTGTCCGCAATTTTAAATCAGCAATAAGTAGCAAGTATTGTAAATTTGGGAGAATTTAAATGGAAAGGGTTATGCACCTTCAATAAGCATTTAATAAAAAATTACCATTCTTGATCTTACATTATTAACTAATAAAACTTGTTCTCATTCCTAAAATAAAAACACTAACCTACCCAACCAATTCAAACACCCACTATTTTTCATCTATGATGATCGCAAAATCGATAAACAAACAGCAGAGTGTTAGTAAAGTTTATTACACATGCAAAGAGGGGGCATAACATAAAAGAACTAAAAAGCGGAAATTCCGATCGAAATTGGGAAGGAAGGTGAAGAAGACGAGAGATGTACCCTTCTTCTGAAGGTGTTGAAACCGCAATTGCAGACAACGCATCGGGCTGCTTCTTGGAATTGAGGAGCTTCTGCCGTTGACATGATCTTTCTCTTTCCGCTTCCAAATTTCACTCTCTCTCTCTCTCTCTCTGTGTGCTGATCAAATCACAGAGTCACGAGAATCAATACATTTCTCCAAATGGAGGATCAGGAATAACAACATTATTTTATTTTTTTTTGTTCAATGAAGATTGTGATTTTTCTTGGACCTAATATTTTTTTCTAAAGAAAAAAAAAATACTGTGGATCTTGCATGTACAATTGCATTCAGCACCTCCATAATTTAAAACCGTACTTCTATATGCAATGAAATTCTAAATTTACCCTTTAAAAATTTTATTTCAGATTATATAATTCGAAAAAAAAAAATTTAAATCCAAAATATATCATTTAATACTTTTTAATTTTTTTTTTTGTCTTTGTAAACTGCTTAATACAAAATAATTTTTTTAAAACAAATGTAGTTTTCAATGAAAATTTTATATAAATAAGCGCATAACACATTTGATATAAAGAATAATTACAAAATTTCATATAAAATTCGCAGAAATTAAGTTCAATATTTTATATTTAAAATATTACAAATATTTGAAACTAGACAGCTCAGGATATACACCTGTCTGGTTCTGGTGCGACCTCCATCCTCGGTTTAGGTTTAACATCTGTACCTCATAATAAAGTTGGTCACACAACAAAACAAATTTAGTTAGTATTCACAACTTATTTTACCTACAGAAGAAGGTACTAAAAGTCATAATTTTAATTAAAAATAAAATTTCAAAATTAAAAATTAAAGTTAATTCTTTTTTCATCATTAGATAAAAACTTGAAGTTTATATATATATATATATATATATATATATATATATATATATATATATATATATATATATATATATATATATTAAAAATAATATAAAGTTATATGTATTGAATCATCCAAACTAAGATATCATCTCCATATTTTTAATATTATTTATTGGGTCTCTCGGATTCATCAGTAAAAAATTACATGAAGCTTGACTCAAACTTATATAAAGAATTTATATCACTATTAACTTAAAATTTTAAGATAATAAATTTGATTCTTTTTTATTATATATTGTTAACCTTTTTCACTTTTATTTAGTATAAAACTTAAATTTATACTTCGATTTATAACACTTTCATAAATTAAGTTTAACCCTTTCAAAAACTTAAAAAAATAATTAGATAAAAAAGGTAAAGGAACTGAAAGATTGAAGGTCTCAGACTTAAGAAAATAAACATAACGAAAATAATTTTAAAACTTATATTTTTAATTATAATAAATTATAATTATTATTAATATTTATATTTTTCATTATAATTAATCATAATAAATAAATTAAGTTATTTTAAATTTTATTTTATAAATTATTTTTAATTATATTAATAGAAAAAATTATTGTATTACATCAATTAAATAATTTCTAATTTTTGTATTAAGTTTTCTTTATTTTTCTACATATTCAAACACTTAATTTTTTATTTTATTTCTCTTTTCCCGGAAACTAAACCTACAGTTAAAATAGATAATTTTAAGAAACATGTTTAAACTAAACCAATCAAAACAGTTTTTAATCCTTACAGTAAAGAACATTTAAGTGTGCATGTTATTTGATTTGAATTAGTAAATTTTCCTTCAAACCTTTATATTTTTATTTAATTTATCCTATGACAAAGACTTGAAGCAAAAGGATTTTAAGTGACCCAGGAAACATGTATGTAAGAGACATATATCTGTATTAGTGAAGAGAAGCATAAAAAACACGTGCTTCTTATGAAAAAAGGACATGAGAAAATGGTGCAGTTGGAGCAGTGTGGGACCACCACATCAAATGGAATCAATTAGAGCCTCTTCTTCCTCTTGCAAGGCTTTGAAGAACAACAATTAGCATCGTCCTTTGAAAATACACCCTCACTTGTTCCTAAACCATACATTACAACGCATCACAAAGTTGCTTTTTTCAACCATGGCTAGTGTGAACCCCGTGGCAGGAGAAGGGTGGAAGCTTTATCCTACTTCTGCTATGGAGATTGCTCTTGATGGTGTTGATGGAAGGAGTGAGAACATGGAGGTCCACAACACCTTAACTGATGATGCCTCTATGCATTTTTCTGCTACCAGGTGTGTCACTCTCTTAACTAAAACATGTTTGTTCCTCTATTTCTATCTATACTATTATATTCCCACACACACAACTACTTCAAGCTTTCCTTATTCTTGTGGTTCCTTTTACCCCGGGCACTCCATGTGCAATCAGTAACCCTACTGGGGATCGCCTTGTTTGGTTCAAGGTTTCAAATTTCTGTGGATGATGAACTTGGTGTGAGTGAGATCATGACCTATGTATTATGGGGATTTAGATCATGAAGAGAAGACATCCATATCTCAAAATGGATTTTGGACTAATTTGGATGAACTTTTAATATGTATTTATCTAGAAAATATTTTTGTAAATTAAAAGTAATTTATGCATCTCACACCTTGGAGAATTTAGAAAAAGTACTTTTCAAAATTTAGAAAAAGTACTTTTCAAAATATGTGTATATATATAGTTGATTAAAAATTATGTATTTTTCCTTCTTATTTTCTTTTTGTACAAGTACTGTTGAAAGGTTGATCTAAACAAAGTATATGATTAGGACAGGAGTTATAGATTAGACTTGGTAAACACAATTTTCTGAACTTACATTCTAATTAGAACCATGGTTAGGTTTATGTCAATTCTGAACCTAAAGAAACCATTAGCTTATGAGATGGAAATGAGTCCAAAAAAGAAGCAGATTTTGGGGATATAGTATGGTGTGCTTGTTGGTATTCAGTCAGTACCCTCTGGTTTTCTTTGTTTATGTAAAGAAAAGAAGTTTCTGTGCATTTGTTCACCTGGATAAAGGGTACACCTTCATGGGAGATAAGCCTTCCCCAGAGGGAATTAAATGCAAAATTTTTCTGAATTTTGAACCTTTGACTTTACACTTCTTATTTAATTAACCTTTCCAAGTCTTAATATCTTCATTCATATTTTGGTCTCTCATCACAAGCCAACTATTTATACAACTTTGTTGAGACTTCACAATCAACTCTTGAATATCGTGCTGCATAATACAATACAATCTCTATCAATGTCTAACTTTTTATACTATGTGCTTTCACCCCTTCCCTCTCAGGCCTGTGGCAGTGCCATCATCTGGACAGGTTAAAGCAATTCCTAGTCCAACCAAGTTTAGCATCCTCTATAAGGGGAATATGTGTATTTATGAAGGAATCCCCGCAGAAAAGGTAACTCCTTGTGAAAGATGATGCGATAAATTAACTTAGAATAAAGAGCCATTTTTGTCCTTGAAAGGTTATAGTGTTTCTGTACTAATCTTTGAAACTACAAAAAAGTTTAATCAAGTCCCTGAAAATGTAATTCTTCAATCATATTATTACAAAATTTAAAGAAGGGTGACTTAGATTTATGTAAAGTTTCTTTAGGTTTAAGAACTAGTGTGACAACGTTTTACATTTTCAATTACCAAAATAGCATTTCTCTTCTCTTAATAATGCAAAAGTTGTGTGTGTACGATGAAAGGCTTGTTATGATTTTGGTACAACTCATATCTATTCACTAACAGGTGCGTGAAATAATGTTGATTGCTTCTGTCTCTGCTAAGTCTGCTGAAATGAAGAGTGGGGTCCCTTGGACTTCACTCATTAATTCCAAAAGGCCTTCTTCTCTACTGGGAAACTCTACTAATTGTGCAAAGAAGAGTTCCATTTTGAGGCTGCAAGATGGTAACTCTCTTGTTATTACTCTACTAGATTTAGATGATTGATTATCAAACAAACTTTTTGCGTGGCATTCTGTGTTAACTTTTAAGGAATTCTCTTGTATGTTAATCCACTAATAGTATAAGTCTTTTGTGGCCTTTGTTTGATGCCCCTCTTCAGAATTTCCACTAGCACGCAGACAATCACTTCAAAGGTTTCTTGAGAAGCGAAGAAACAGGTAGTGGCAACGTGTCATGTTTAGTGCTGCCTCTAATCAATTCAGAATTTCCAATTTTGTGCATTATGAAACACACCCTTTAACACATTATTTATCATATTTGTCAAAAAATCTTTGAAAGTAAAAAGAATGTCTGTGATAAAGAGTGTAACAATTTTCATGATATTACATATGCTGGTTCTGGTATTGACTTTGTTTTGTTTCTTGAATAAAGGTTGGCTAACAGAGCCCCTTACGCCTTAACGAAAAACATGGCTCACAACATGGAGAACAGCTTCTGCTCTGACATGTCACATTTTGGTTCCTTGAACCATCAGAAGAAAAATTTCAGCCCAGTGTTGTCGCCTCTTTAAGGCAACTGGTGTTGGTTCTGCTCTATATGCAGGTAGAAACAAAGAAACTAATATAACTATGTTACTTTCTCGAGACCATATTCTATGCCTGATTGATGAACTTGAATGTGTCGAGTATGACTTCAAAAGTTGGATCAGTTTGGTTGATAATCCGTAGAAAATATTCATTATGCAAAGAAAACCTGCATTTTAAATGTTACTGGTGGACCTTATAATGTGTGTGGACAATTCATTATCAGTTATCATATGTAGCTTCCTTTGTATTTGTTGCTGTTCTACCTTATGCAATTTTATTTTATCTTTTCAACATGGATCAAGAAAACGAAAACAAACTATCAGTTTTCATGTGGATCTTGATCAATAGATGTATAATTTTAGTATTTACATGGATATTTAAAAAGAAAATAAAAGGGAAAAAAACCAGCATGTTTCGAAAAGATAACTAAAACACATATTTTATTGATAAAGCATTCATAATATCTTGCCTTAGACAAGTTTTTCATGTGAGTTTTAACCTCTCTGAATGTTTTTCTTTTTAGTTTGAAGACTTTCTCAGAGGCACCATCCACTCTCTCAAAATTTGTCTACCAAACAGAACATAAAACTTGTAAATTTTTAAAATGGTGCATGAATCTTCATCATATTTTAAGTTCTAATGAAACATGTTCTGATTTTAGTACACCAGATTTGCTGAACCATTCATCCATCGTGTAACACAAATCTTACGTACAACGTTATTTGTGGGTTGTTTCATCGTATGAATTCCATTTGTATATTATTATGACACCAAAATCAAAGTTGCGGCTACATAAAATACTGTATTCATGGTGGAAACTAGTGTCTTACGATAATATATGTTTAAGGATACCACATAACATTGTGAAGATAGTTTGTAAGATACGTTGTGTTAACATGGATATTATATCAGGTTAAATCAATTAACTTTGCCAACAAATTTATAGTGACCTTTTTTTTATTAATATATTGAAAATATCCATAATAAATAAATATGAAAAATAGCATAATTAATTCTGCAATAAGTTTACGTTCATATTCACAATTTCATTATTTAGAGAAAATAAAACTTGTAAGCACTTACTGGAAAACAATATAATTAACAGAGAAGATAATTTTCACAATATCACTCACCCAACTAATTTAATTGTTTTGAGAAAACCATTTTTTAACCCAATTTCTTCTTTTCACATGTCTTGTTTTACAATAAATTATTTAATTGCATAGTATAGTTGGTTCCTGTTGGTCCCATAATGAACCATAATATTGAAGCAGCATTAATAGCTAGTCCTTTTCCAATTTAGAGTTTGTATTGACTATTCTTCCTGTGTTTTGAAAGCATATACGTGGGTAGAACTTTGTGTTTTTGTTTATTTAGCTACTGCTTTCGGAAATCCTATAATTTGCTTTTGTTATCTTCAATCATACATCATCTCATCCATTTTGTCCATAACTGTGTCTTCTCAAGTTTGGAAAGGGTGACTTCAAATCATATCTCAAACCTGCCACGTGTAATAGGTTACCAATGTATCGTACAAATCTAGGCAAGGTGTACAAAGATACGGTGAACTCTCTTTCTCTAACAAATTTACAACTCTAAGATTTGCATATGGGGTCCAAAAGATATAACCTTTATCATGTTTGATAAAAAAAAAAAAAAAGACAAGATAGATTATGATGAGAACATAGCATGTTAATAGTCTTATTAAATAAAAAAAAGATTGTATATTTAGTCTCAAAGGAAGAAGTCCAGATTATTTACTGTATTTTCAAATACACTAACATATTAAAAATATTTTTAATATATTTTAAAATATCAAAATCAATGTATTTTTAAGACACAGTAAAGGAGTAACACCAAAAATTCAGAATCTAAATTACTCTCACAAATGAGTTCTATTATGCAATAGGAGTAAAAATAGATTAAATTCTTATAATAAAAATTCCCTTTTAATAAAATTGTCAAGTTCAAACCTTAGAAATAATTTGTTAGACATGTCATGTCGAATTATTTAAATAAATTATTTAAAAATGTAAAAGAAATAGGAGAATTATACGGTAGAACGTTATTCTTAGTTAACTACAACATTTTATTCTCACACACTGCATTACATTCTTTCATATCCTGTCACCAAAGAATCATAAGTCTATTATGATCTTTGGTACATGAGTTCAAAATAAGAACTTATAAATGTTTTATAAGATAGATCATACAAATTAACTTATGCATAAATTAAATTTATTTTTGGTCGAAGTTTATCAAAATAGGTCTTTTTGATTAACATTGTCAAATTAACATCGTCTATTGTTTATAGGTACATTATGTTTCATACTCTTGTGATTAGCGGTAATTATCACATATCAATAGCATTTACTCAAATTGAAGGTTATAAAGGTGATGCTGAAAAAAATTAGATAAAAAAAGAGAATTACGAGAAGAAAAAAATTGACTACGGTACAACATATAAGCTTTCCCTTAAAAATATTTATAACAGTTTCTGAAATATTTCAAGCACCCCAGACATTAACAGCAGACTTAATACTAAAACCAATTTATTCACAAAAAAAATAGATTGTCTAAATGTATGAACATTTTAAAATTAGAATGTTAATTACTTCATAAAAAAATCATATGCATCTTAATTGTTTCACAAATTAAGAAGCATGCACAATAGTAGACCTTAACAAAGGTTATAAAAAGATAGGTTGAAATGAAGTTAAAGATAAACATGCAATATTGGATTTGCTTTTCAAAAAAAAAAAAAAATTAAATATTGGATTTGAAGTGTAAATCAAAATCTTACCTTTAACAGATACAGAAGAGTTGAACAACAGAAAATATAATAAAGTAAGTTTTGTATTCAAGGTAATATTTAATATAATTTATTTGTGTCGAATTTAGTGACAGATACAAACGAATGTATAATACGAAAATTTAAAAAAAAAAAAAAAACATCATGAATTCTCCTGGCTTAGTTAATCATAAAAAGTGAAAAGCATTCTAATTTTAGGACTTGTTCCAAAAAAAAGTTAATAATAATATATTCAAATAAGTTTCCATCCCCGAATATGCACAAAAGAACCTCAGTCACTATATTACATTACCAACTCTTCATTATCAATTCTTTTCCATCCCTGGAATTCAGATTCAAATCCTAACAGACTGTTCCTTATCAGAAGTAACACCCTTTGAATGTGCACCGCCAACAGCTACAATGCAATACAAATGCGAAAAGCATTTGAACAATCTATTACTTTTATTAGGAATCTTTTTATGCAGTGCCCCCAATGAGAGCTTCAAATATTACCATAGTCTAAAAGTTCTGTGTTACCAGAAGAGATGTTTTGATTGAAATCATTCCAGATAATAGAGATAAACATAGCAACTGATTGTAATCAATTATTGCTCTGATGATACCTTTTGTTTCACTTAATGATTGCAGTATTTTCAGATAAATAGCCACAACACAATGGGCAAGAATCCAAGATCATAAACATGTACAGAGTTCAAATATACAAAGGATAAAGAACCATGGCCCAAGAGTATTTTGGAAGGAATACACAATTCAAAAGACAGTATATCTAAATGGCACATTTACAGCCCACAATTGGAATAGCAATTCAAAGAGCACTCAGAGAATGAAGCCAACATTGTTCCTGTAGAATAAGAACCAAAATTGGACGGAAAATAAAAATGAGAAATAGATAAATGCCATAAGATGTTTATTGAATGAGAAATGTGACATTTTCAGGGTTACAAATGTGACATTTTCTTTCCTCTCCTTTATTTTATTTTTTTTGGGGGAGGGAGATATCTTGTCACATGATTTCCTTGCAAGGATGGTATTTTTGTTCCAGTACTTACATTTTAGCATGAAGGTACTGTTCCACTGTGAGTGGTTTTGGACCGCCAAACCAATCAATTAGAAATATATTTACAATTTCTAATTTGTAGAATTGAAAGTGGTGATCCTTCGGCCAGTCTGTCAACGATATGAAAAACATAAGTTCAGAATCAATTTTTATCAACCATAGTGTACATAACAAGGAGAAAGAGGCCACTGAAATTTAGCAACCAGTCACAAAAACAGAAAAAATAAATGCTTCTAATTCATTGATCATCAGGCAATTACCTTTCATCTCTTGATGCTTGGAGTACAAGGCTTGTCTAGCAAATTCGGTTTCCTTGGAGTTTTGATCCATCAATTTCAGCTGAAACACAAAGAAAGAGTTATCAACTTCCCAAGACCTACTTCCCAACACCCACACTAACACTCTAGCAAGCATATGGCGTGTCAAACACTGCTCACTAAAAAATCGTTATGAACATGGAAAATAGCAAGATTTAGAGAAACTAAAAAGAAAAAACAAAGGAAAAACATTATGTTCAAACATCCACATGATCATATTGGATCTAATTCAATTCTTCACACACCTTTCCAGTTAGAGTAATTTTTGCGCAAGTAGGGTTCATTGGGTCCTTTTTGCCACAAGTCCCAAGAGGGTATTCACTGACTGTGAATGAAGCTTTATCATTTTTCAGTGCATTGCGTGATGTTGGATCTAGACTTGTCAAGTAAAAGTAGGGGATTCCAGTGCCTGTATTTGGCAGTCCATCACTGTATGACACCACATTCCTGCATGCACATACATAACATAACAATAACTTTTCAGCATTCAAAATTGGCAAATTCCAGTTCATACCCATCGGTTAATTATGCAGAAGGCACCACAAACTATGAACAGAAAATTTTTTAGCAGATTAAATCAACGAATCAGAAGCCTAGTGAATAAATAAACGCTCACCCAAAGGGAGCTCCATCCAAATCAGCTGAGATGGTGCTGAAAAGAAAGGGGAAAAAAGCAAATGGTTTTAGTTTCATAAGCAGATAAATAACTGAAAGACCTAAACCCAGTAATTTGAACATGCAACTTCACAAATCGGAAGTGAAGAGAGAGATAGAGAAAGTACTTAAAGACTCCCCAGAAATTTTGAGAGACAAGCCAACGAGCAGTGGCAGCAGCATTATTTGGGTCGGGTTTTGATATGAGCGACAGCAATCTCCCCTGAGATTGAAAGACCCACATCGACAACAACATCAAACATGCCAAAGCTTTCATTCCCATGATGTACTGTTTCAACCACAAGGTTGTGTTTTTCCCTCTCTATCTCTGACGCTGTCTATTTATACTTGTAGTGTGAGTCTCTTGGAGCATCTTGCAGTCATTTTAATACAGAATTAAAAAGAAAATAGTGAATACATTAAAATAACTATCTATTAGATAGATAATCATATAATTAGAAAAATATTACTGTTAGCAAAAAATATATTTAATTTACTAAAAAGTATATATATGAGTTTTAGTGACTGTTATGTGTGTTTGTCTGATAGAGAATAAAAATTAAAGTTAATTAGTAGTAACTTTTTTAATAAATAAACATGATAATACTTGAAAACCAATTTTTTTTTCGAAATTGTATTAAAAAATTAAACAGATCATACTGGTATTTATCTAAATAAATATGTTATGTTTAAAGTCATTCTCAATAATATTCTCTATTCTCCAATTGAATATATTCACTTAATATAACTTTTAAATGTTACCAAACACCATTCTTTTAAAAGTATTATTAATTATGCTTGTGCTGTGGAAAGATAGGTGATATTTTTTTATGTCTAGACATTTTTTTTTTTATTCATTTAGAGTTAGTTAGTAAAGAATAAATATTTATAAAAAGTTTTAACATTTATCAGCCAAACAAAAATATGAGAGGTGCGTGTATAATACATAAATGAGGCAATGAAATATTTAAATATTAATAAAATGACCAGTAACATACATAGTTGACATGTTCTTACTACAAAGACTTATGTACAAGTTACATTTAAACAAACAATATGTTGATATATTTTCAGATAAAGTTTATTGTGATAATCAATCTAATTTCTATTAAGAAACAGTTATACATTTAGATATTTCTTAATTAGACTCACAGAAAAGAGATATTAGAAATGGAAAAAACAACATATTTTAATATTTTTTAAATTATAAGTTACTTTGTTAGATAATTAATATATGAAAACTTGGTTAAATTTTAATAATTATTAAGATGTCACAAAGATAAATATTACAACTTTATTAATTATTATCTATATATTATATATTAATTAATGACTTAAAATTGACTTTTAAAGATAATTGAAGTAAGTTAATTCCACTTATAATATTTTGTCTTTTATTAATTAGCATGTATACACATGCATACACAAACACACACACATGTACACACATATAACACATACAAACATGTAGATACACACGCAACACATGCACATACACATGTACACACGTACAACACATACACAAGCACGTGTATATATA
>Ga0209700_100847_pt1 | contig 61554 bp, 24 predicted proteins | sample SiratroredBW_FD_187528 | JGI IMG/M metagenome (GOLD analysis project Ga0209700, IMG submission 187528) | Root nodule microbial communities of legume samples collected from California, USA - Siratro red BW (SPAdes) (version 2) | ecosystem: Host-associated > Plants > Roots > Nodule | place: USA...
TTTTTTTTTTTTTTTTTTTTTTCAGCTATTGCACTAACAGCTGCTAAACAAAAATGCTTAAATTCAAACACACGCCCGGTGGGACTCGAACCCACAATCGCCTGATTAGAAGTCAGGCGCCTTATCCATTAGGCCACAGGCGCTTTTCGAGAAAAATTCTTAGTTCTGTTAAAATTAATCTATTTTTCCAAAAGAATGGTCTTACTTTTACCTTACATAACCAATGCTCCGAATGCTAAATACTCTCCAGAATTTAACAATTCAGATATTCGTGGGGCTAATGGTTTTTTAAATTGAATCATCAAACGTTTAAAGATATAAATTCATATTTAAAATATATTTTTCCCTTGTGTTTAGCGTTTTCCGAATAATACTGTTGGTGTATTTTAGGCTCTAAATTAAATTATAGAAATGTGAAAAATAATCCACTTATGATAAAAAAAATTGTTTCTATCATAAAAGACTCAATTAGGTGTCCAACGTAATTATTAAAAATCATTGCATAAATTGTCATTCTCTATAACCACCTCATGTATAAATATAAGGTGGTGTTGGAATAGAAAAATGACATCTTCTAATTGAACTAATCAATAACGATAAAAAAAAACTAGCGGCGAGACCAAATTTAAATATTCCATAATGTATTAAATTATTAAGTTGAAAACCATAAATTCTAGGTAAAAGAAATTTTAAACTAATACAAAAATATACCAAATGTGTTGTAAGAATAAAAAAATACATAATAAAGGTGCATTTTGAATAACTATGAAATTAAATTGTTTCGATAATTAATTATGACTAGAATTTGTTTTTGTTTGGAAAAGTTTATTGAAAAATTATTTTAAGATGATTAATTTCGCTTGATGAAATAAATATATTTTTGTATAAGAAAATGAGCATGTATACAGTTGAAAAACAATAGTTATAAATTTATATATTTTAAAATTCATAAAATGAACTTTCTTTTGTAGATTTCAGCTTTTGTCCCAAATGCTGAATTACAAATGGCCTGTTAATCCAAAAAACGGCTAAAAATTTAAAATTCTATCTTTTTCAAACACGTTCTATGAGGCTAAACAATAATCATAATCATGCCCTGTAAACAATCATACGTTATATTTAGTGCTTCGAAGTCCCCAATGGATAAAAAATATGAAAAACGATGTTGAATCATCTCACGTGCTTAATCTTGGTAACTTCACATTCAACCTTCATTCGGCTCAAGAAAGATTTGTGGTTTCCTTAATCTCTTTTTTTCAGATAAAAGTAGTTCATTGTCGATTTTAGAAACAAAAAGACTTCAAGACAGAGCTCTGAGTTGTTTCTCTGGCTCGATCCCCAGGAACTTGAAGAGTTAAGGCATGCATAGCATTGCTTGTTGGTGCGAATTCAATGCAGAGAGTAGTAGTATAAATCCAGTAAGTATTTCGTGTTTTGAAAAACCTTGAGATAAGCGTGGCTTTGCGTGTCCACAACTTATAACTTCTCTTAAATATAAACAAGTTCAGTAACTCAGATCTATAAAAAAGGGTAAAATAGGGTCAATCACGATTTGTTTGGTCCGTATGTGTTGGAAACACATAACATATCACACTACTGTTCATGATTCGAATCATACTGCTGATACAGAATAACGACTACTCTTCCTTTCAAATTGTCCTTGAGTAAAACTTTAATTAAAAAAATTGGCATCAGCGGATATTTCCTCTGATTTTTAACTATGATAGCCTATAATATAACTATGCTAACATTCAGTTTCAATCACAAAAATATAAACTCGTCACCAAAACCGGTGGAGATAACCTCAAAATGTGGTAGCTGAATGGTCTGCTACCGCCAAAAACTTCTAGAAACAAAAAAGCCTAAACTGTAGTTAGATCAATGCATCACTTAATCTTCAAGCTCGATAATCTTAACCACAGATGAATCACCAACTTTCTGGCAAACAACTACACGATCGTGCGACTTTATAACTCCTGCTGCTTTTCCATGATCAAGGGCAACCTTTAGAATAGACTCATTTGAGGCATTAGGGGTCTCGGCCTGCAGGCAGAATATTAGATCAAGTCTGGTAAGTCTCCGATCATTAAGTGATGGGGTCATTGTAAAGCAGCATGTATAGCAGTCAAGCAGACTGTAGCTTACGTTTCATTCCGTAGCCATGAAGGTGACTACTACAGAAAAATATAAAACTCATTTCTAGATCTACCTAAAGGAAATACAAGGACTCAAGGAGCTCAGGAGTCACGATGAATTGAAGCTGAACAGATAAACAGTAACCAACCCCGATAGTCATTTCCTTCACCCAAAAGAACAATGCACAATAATAATGCAGACAAAGTCGTGAAACAATTGACTTACTGGATGTCGAGGATCGGCAAGTATGGGAAAGAGACCTCTTACAATAAGTGATTGCCTAGCCTGTGCCAACAAATTGAATTATAAGTTAGTAAACAAGATATTTCAACGTGACACTATAAATCCTGGTAAATACATGCTTCGAATCATTATACGGAACAACTGTGTCCAAATGCATGCCGATACAGCATCATCTTTCAAAGTAAGTCAGTACGTACTGTTCATGGCTGTATTTCCATTGGAAAGGATACAGTACAATTAATTACGGCTGAGAAAACTGGAGTAAAATTAGATAGTTTTATAAATGATGTGTAAAAAATGTCTAGTACATAAAAAATCGAGAATAGAGAAGTATATTAATTACATTAATTGTAAATAGGCTTTCCCACAAATGAGTTGGCAGTTGGTCCTGGAAATGGCCAGGAATAAAATGTTCTTAGCAAAGCAAAGCATAAAAGAAATTATTTATTTAAAAGCTACAATTTAATTAGTAGAATTCATATATGAATCTGGGGGGTCAACTAATGCCTGGTGATCTCTTGATTCGAGAACCTATCGCCGCCACTCCATAGTTTCTTACAGAAAATTATTTGGATCAACAACACATTAATTATAAAATAACTAATTTTATAAATTCTTGCACATATAAATTCAGAAAGGTTAAACAAAAATAGTTTTGCAATTTTATTGATGTTTTCCGTTTGCTTGAAAAACATGCACAATTTTAATACATTTCAATAGAGCAAAAAAAGATTTTGGATTAATGTAAGATTATACGAACACGATATTTAACAAAAAAAAATGTTATTCATTAATCATTAGCGTGATGGTGATTTTTACTTCAAAATATGTTCTAATTCAATTATCTTAGCAAATCATATCCTTAAAAGAAAGGTAAATAATTTAGCAAAGCTATACCGAACATCATATCAATAATATAATCCAGACTGTAAAAAGGACAAGGGGGTGTCCGTCTGATCCACCACGTACACCTAACAGAGAATAAGATGCAAACAACACAAAAGATCTAACCTCAAAAGCTCCGGTAAAGCTCCATTTCAGCTGATTTGTCTTAAGTCGGGGGATCACAACAGAGAGAACTGGCATGGTTGGCCTATATTTTGCTATCAATCTAGAAAGTGCATGAAGCCCTATTAGAAAAGCCTCAAAGCCACAAGTAGAAACGCAGGGAAGAAAAATTGAATTGGACATTATGAGATTCATAACATTCATTTTCCAAGTATTAATCCAATTTAAAAGTTGGATAGTTTATCTCTCCAAGATATTATATGAACATTCACATTCAGACAGTACCTTGCGGCCCTTCCAGACGAAGTGAAGCAAATAATAACAGAAGCCTTCACCTTAATAGCTGCTCGTACCTACAAAGTATGATTTGCATTTAAGTTTCAAAGATGAAATAAACCAACCACTAAGACAAGAAAGCACGATCCATAGACAAACTATGTTTTCAAAGTAGACAGGCAATCACTAGCAAGAAGAAACTAAAAACTGGCCCACAGCACAAGGCTACCTCTAATGTGGGATCAGGGATGTCAGATGCATGCAGCCTTACTCTATGATCAGAAGCTGATATTGCAACCAAAATCCATGACCTCCAGTCATGGAACAGTAACCTTGTTGTGGTACCATGTCTCACCATTGCATGCAATACGAACCACATAAAATAAATAAGAGGAAAGATTGATATGAAATTACCGCAGAGGAGGCAATAGATTCCAAGTGGGACATGGGTTCACCAACATATTTGACAGTTTTCTTAAAATAAAGGTCTTGATTAAAAACTTTCTCAGCCTGAAACAAAAGGTGGAGATCTCAGCCAGCATTTTGAGTGACATTTCAAACAGGAGATTATTTAATGAGTCAAATCAACTCTCCCAACAAAGGATTGACATTCACATAACTAATGCCGCATTATTATCCAAAGATATTCTTTAAAACCACCAGAAGATAGAAAGAGAAAATGCTAGGAGAAATTGGAATTCAGAAAAAGAAAATTTGTTAGAACAACATAGTTTCCATCATTTCTTAGGAAACTTAAACTAAATGAAGTCCATAGTATCTTCATCTATTTAGATGAAACTCCGGAGATAAAATAGTTCAGAAAATCAGACAGAAATTGATATTCAGATAAAGAAAAGTGATGAGAATAACATAGTTGTCTGACTTTCATACTCTTGTAGAAGATTTTATCAAAAATAAATCATACAATTCACAATTGAAAAAGAAATGAAAAAATTAAAATACTACATGCAGCCAATATTCTTATCAAGCCACTTTCAAAGATTTTAGTTTCACTTAGCTTGTTTTTCATGACAAATGGATGAACATGGAAAGATAAAAAGAAATCAGATAACTGGCTAATCTCAGGTCATTCAGACTATAGTATCTTCATCTGATTACACGAAATCCAGAAGATAAAATTTTTATTTTTATTTAATAGTATCTTCAGCCATAAAGCATGCACGCGTGTAAAAAATGGTAAGAAAAGCACAAAATACTAGATCGAGCAAGAGAATTACCCTATTACAGAGTAACTACTATACAACCAGAAAGATCAAAAGCAATTTTTAGTTAAACAATTAAGAGATATTTTGGTAATATCAATGATAATAAGTCAAATACAGAAGTTCCTTTAATCTGTTTGAATGTCTTGAACAAAAACTAGATGCAGCATAGGAATTCCACCAACCATACAATTGCAAAATCAGTAATGCTTGAAATAATGAAGTTGTCAAACCGCAACACTATAATATTCCAATTCCAAATTATTTAGGTAACAGACTTCACAATATACAGAAGAATTTCATCAGAAATGTTCCATAAAATACAAAACTAACATACTTGAACAAATTTGGAAGTATCAAATGAAATTAAAGAGCAATGAAGTGCACTTACTTCTGCACAAATTTTACCAACTGTAGAGATAGTCTCAACAGGGTATAACCCACGTAAAGTCTCGGCACCTAGAAGTATTGCATCACTCCCTGTATACATATTAATAACAGTTCAACAAATATATAATAAATGATTCTAACAAAAACATGCAGATCAAACACTAAAAAAAACTCAATGTGAAAGGTCAAAATCAGAAAAAAAAAATAATAATGAAGGGATAAATATTTATTGAAGTTGGGTACAAACAAATATCAAAAGCACAGCAAGATGCACAGGTATATATAGTCACCAATGCAAGAATGACTAAATTATTGAAGCAGGCCTAAATCTGAAAATGAAGATAGCAATATTTCAAGTCTTCGATAGTCATCTACAGAAGCTCTCAAGTTACTATGCAAATCAATGTTGATGACTCGGTAGACAACTTCAAGGCTCAAGCACATAGATAGGCACTAATGCGAGATAAATGATATTAGTGAAATGTGGTGAAAAGGACTCCAGTATCATTTTATGTACAATAATAAAATAGTGCCATAAATTCCTCTCTCCATATGAACACTCTCCTCTCCTGGAATCCCAACAGGGTTATCAATGGTGGATGGCGGAAGACCAAAATTTCATCATATAAACATGCCATGTGGCCTAAGGAGCTGCCATTCCGAGCCTCCATTCACAAACCAAAAAACTATGTTATGGTGCAATGGTTATTTAACAACATTGAGCCCCCGTCACACCTTCACTTTTCACACAAGCACAACAGCTTACTGGACCATTTCTCATATTATAAGTCCTGTTGTTGGTTGAATTTCACTATTTAACAATATCTAGAAAAATTCAATGTAAATCACTTTAATTGCCAAATTCTTAAATCTACAATATTCTAGACCATTGCACCTGCCATGTCTACTAAAAATCAGAACTTTTGGGGATTAAATATATTGGTTATGATATAAATATAAACTTAACAAGATAAAATTTCCTGGACATCCAAGTAGTCACCACCACCCTAACTAGTGGGATCATGTGACAGGTGACTTACCATCTAAAACAGCATTGGCGACATCAGTGGCTTCTGCACGAGTTGGTCGTAAGTTGTCAGTCATGCTATCCACAACGCGAGTAAGCACAGCAGGTTTCCCAGCCATATTACACTTGTAAAGGGCAGATTTTTGAAAGAAAAATACCTACAGAAGCAAATAGTAGTTGATTAACACCTCTGCAATGGTCAGTCTATGAATGATTAGGTATTCACTTCATGTCCACTATAAAAGATAAATTCCCTCGCTCAGCAAAAGTCTCATTTATTTCTTTGCTCGAAGTTTGTGGTTTTAACAGCAAACCCCACTCACTCAATGACTATTGGTACATTTATTCACACTTACAAACAGATGAAAACTCACAACCTCGGTCATATACACGTTTACGGTTCAAAAACGGACATTTGGAACATTTGTGAAAACTTGGTAAACTATGTTGTTTTGAAAAAAGAATCTATTCAAGTTATTAGTCAAAAGGTACTCTCAAAAGGTACTCGGAAAAATTCATAGTTACATAATCAAATACAATATAAAAGACTCCATACTTAGGATAACTATCTACTAGCTAAAACTTATTCGAACCAACCACGTACCAACCCCATCCATAATGGAAAAGTGGGCCAGATGATCTAGGCAGGAAAAAATTGATTCAAGCATTTAAGTAAAAAAATCATTTCAAAAGAGACCAAGAACAAAAAGTAGAATTGGAACTATTTTGTCCAATATCAGCTCTTACTTAAACATATTGAAGCATATACTTATTTCAAATCATTATGAATACAAATCTATAATATTTGAAGCATTGAATACTTTCTAACATGTTCAAAGTCACAGCATACACAAGTAGAGCCCTTCATTCTACAAATAAGATTCAGTTCAACAAAGAATCTAACCTTCTCTGGGGGAAGATCAATGCCCAAATTCCCGCGGGAAAGAATAATACCATCTGCTTCTTGTAGAATTTCATCAAAATGGGTCAATCCCTATAAAAGAATACAGGTGTGCATATGCTGTTGAATCAGAACACTGACGGGAATTTAATTTACATAAAAACTAAATTGTCCAGTGAATTATGAAAAAATGCAGTTCACCTCAACATTTTCAATCTTTGCAAATATATGAGTCTGGCTTAGATCTCCTAACTTAGAAAGGAATTCACGGGCCTGCATTTCAAGCACACAAAGAGTTTTTTAATAGAAAACCCGAAACAGCTCTAGAAAAATAAATTAAATGACCAATCATGAACTCCAAAAAACTAAACAAAGTAAAGAATGTCGAAGACAAATTACCTTGCGAACATCTTCAGCATGCCTAGTATATGACAATGACAGAAAATCAATTTTGTTTTTAACTCCCCAGGTGCTTATAACCTGCAAGGAAAAAAAACAATAGCACAAAATTTTAAAAAATCGTATTTTTAGGCACATGCAAACTATACATATGTGATGATAAATAAGTGACTCATTCAAACATGCAAGTAAAAAAAGTAGAAATTACCTCCTTGTCTTTATCAGTAAGGGTAGGCAAATCAATATGAACCTGAGAGGCATGCAAAGTGAACAATGACCCTGCTAATGTTGCTGAATTCTTTATGGTACAAACAACGTCATCACCTGTAACTTCGGACACCTGCATAATTTCAGCACAACTACTCAACATGCATGTATGACTTCAACTATTCCTACTCATGTCAGCCTATGCCATTGCCATAGATTTTGAAAATATCAACAAAGTTTTAACTTCAATTATATGAAAAAAAATCACAATATAGACAGAGACAAATGGTTAATAAAGATTAAAAAAGAAGGAAGCACAATAACAAAACAAAAAGGAGCTTATTAGAATAAATTTTGCCTTCTGTACCCTACTCATACCTCCAGCCATACAGAAGTAGTTTCACTTCCCGTGAACAAGTATTGACCAACAAAAATTGTGTCTCCCTTCTTCATTGACTGTGAACAATCCAAACAAGATTAGAGTTTAAACCAATTCAAGCATTGCATTGGGAAAAACTGAAATGAGTCCACATAACATATGAGTTGTATTAATCATGTAGCGAAGAGAGTAACAAATTACAATTTCAGCAAGGGCCCTCCAAAGAAAAATCATGCAAATGCAATTTACTGCTAACAAGTTCTAACAGCATAAGCAAGAACAAAATTGCTAAGCAGTGGCAGGAAGGTGCAATAGACTCCAAACCAAGTAGAATCACATGCAATGAAGAGTAAAAATGACTAAACTAAACCGCTCAGGTTAATATTCCGAGAAAATATGTAAATGAAAAGTAAGTCATAAAATCCAAACTCAATCTCACAATCAACTTGCAAGATGAGAGTTGTTTTCCACTTATAATATGTCATTTTGATCTTATCACTAGCCATGCAGAACTAAACCATCAGCCTTGAGACTGCAATTAGGAAATCCCCAAAGAGGCCAAAATTAAGGGTGCCAGGGGTGATCAGAACCAAGACACTTTCCAATAGTAAGTCAATCACAGAATGTCACGACAAGGCTGAAAAGTCTAATGAACCTTTGCGAGTCCATCATAATTGATAGGCAGTATCTCTGAAGATGCTTCTTGTCCCCGGTCAGGAGTCAGAACAACCTGGGCATCAGCCTCCAGCGAGATAGATTTCTCACTTTTGTTAACAACCTGCATCTCTGCTCCCACGGTGTCCAGCATTACCTGTTAAAGACAACAACAGAGTACCTACAACACTCAGCACCTTTTTCCATTACATTAACAAATTCAACAAGAAACCTAAACAATAACAATGCATGCATGAATAAATTGGAGGGACAAAAAAATACATTCCCCACGCACTCAGCAAAACCTTAATCCCAACGAAAGGGACAACAAAGATGTGAAACACAAGGGGTTTCACGGGTAACTTCTAACCTAAGAAATCAATTTTTTTGAGAATGCTTGAACCAAAAACGATATTAAGTAAAAAAAAATGAAAGAGAAACTCACAGCACAGAGTTTCTTAGTCGATTTGATAGCAGTTTTCAAATTCTCCAAAGTCTCTTGGTGATATTCAGGATCGCCCCAAGAGAAGTCGAAACGAGCCACTACAGCAGAAAATTAGAAAAATCATCCAAAAACAAATAAGCGTTTCACAAACGGTGGAGAATCGGAAAAAGGAGAGGAATATTAGAACAGCAACGAAGCAAAAGGAAGAGACATATATACCTGACATCCCAGCTTTAAGGCAAGCAGAAATAACCTCGACCGATTGAGATTTGGGACCGAGCGTACCAACGATCTTCGTCATTGCGGGAAAGAAACTCTGAAAATGCAAAATAAATTTAAAAAAACAAACAAATAAAAAAAAAAACGAAAAGAGCGTCGGAAAACAACGATAATAAGAAGAAGAAGATGAAGATGAAGAAGTTACTGACGGCCTTGGATGGTTCGAGGATTGAAACCATACGAATGGGTTCCTCGAGAAGTAAGTGACTGGAATGCATCTTCGCTTCTTTTCCACGCACACAGAGTCACAGAGAGAGAGAGCGCAGAAGCGAAGTTGATGAAGAAGTTATATGAGCACAAGGAGTTTGCGAATATGCTTCGACTCTTGTACTCTTTTTGTTTTTACCTCTTTCTGTGAGGGGAAATTGTTTGTCCCTAGTCCAAAGGGAAGAAAAACCTTAGAGGCGATTATGACCTTTTGTAAAACCAATTTCCGTGTAAAATAAGTCCACTGTTACAACAAACACTTCTACAGCATACATTTTTCTCCTTTATCATTATAATTTAAAAAAAATCACATGTCTATTATAAATTATTATAAATTTTAGTTATTTTCAATTAAAAATTAAATGAATTTGAATTTATTATTTTCCCATCTGAATTAAATGTTGAATTGAACATCCTATAGAGGAAGCATGGAAAGAAGCAAAAAGATTAATTGAGAGCAGCACACGGTTTTCAAGTTAGGTGTGCGCTAAAGCTGCAATTTCGGAATTAAATAAATTATACCAAGTTCTCTACTTTCTAAAAAATATTATTTATTAAATAAGATGGTATAAAATTAAATTCAAACAAAACTTTTATTTTTTTCCAACAAATGCAGTGTGCCTAAATTTTTGTGAGACAAGAGTTTTATCTTGTGTGTTTAATCTAAATCAAGGTTCTGAAATTTTTACCTGGAAAATATACAATGCTAATCTTATAAAATGGGCATTTTACTTTATTTAAGTGGCTTTGATTGGGTAAAGAATTTTAACGCCCAGCTTTTTACAGTGGCACACGGAATTGCGTGACCCATCTAATTTCTTAATTAAATGTCAAATTCTGTGGGTGGTGTTACCACTCATGACTTAATTTACTTTTTATCTTGGGGCTTTGATTTATTGTTAGGTACTTAATTTTGTAAAGAGTGAAACCTAAAATTAATCTGATCAAAATTTCATTTATTACGTTCGGTTCCTTTTATAAAAAAATCTCATAAAAAAAACTTGTGACAATATTTTCTAATGTATATTTTTAAAACATTGTTCAGGTATCTCAATACTACACCTAGAAATTTTTTTTTTCTTAACTAGTTAACTTTTCTAGAATCGCAATATTTTTTAAGTCCTACTTCCTATTTAAAGAGATATACTCCATTTAGGAATAAATAAATAAAAAGGTGCCGATCAAGAAAAGAAAAACTAGAAAAAAAAAAAAGGTTACCGAGAATCCTGGTTTTATAAGTATAATGAAATATAACTAGGAAAATTATTCGAAATGTATTGTTAAATTAGTCTTTTAAATGTTTTTCATTATTACTTTAATTTTTGTAAAGTATGTGCGATTTTGTTTTAGACTTTTAATATTTTAATGAATAAAGCATTATTAATATTAATAATATAAACTAAAATATACAAATATATGTTAGTTGAATTTAATTCAAGTGATTAGTAAATTACTTTTTTATTATCAATATACAGAATCTGTTTTGTATTTAATTTTAAATAAGGGATTGTTTATTTGGTCAGTTATATATACTTTCCATATTATTTACATTTTTAGTAAATAAAATAAAATCACATGGAACTTTCCAAAAGCCTATCATTATTATTTACTATACTAAAATGGTTTGTCACAAAAATCAAGGAGATTTGTTCCTATGTTTTCATATTTTCCTTTTGTATTTTTATAAATATAAATTTTTTTTATTTTGCCTGTTATTTTTAAATTTCTTATACAATCGGTATATATTTCTTTTAAATGACTTTTGATTTTAAATTAATGAATTTAAAAGTTAAAATGGTATTTAAATTGTAATTCATAAGCTAAAAGTGACTTATGAATTGTGCAATCACTTTTAGACTCTCTATCACTTTTAGACTCTCTGTATATCCCTCTCATCTTCTTCACCATTTTTTTGTTGAAGAAAATGGATAAGTAATGGTTGAGATTACATTTAATGTTTCCGATTCCTTCTTCAAAAGTCGAGACCATGAAGGAGATGATGACATCATTAGCGAGCTTAATGTAGATGGTAGTTTTCTTATTAAGGATGAGTAGTATTGAAAGTCATGTAATTTAAAAATTAAAAATATTTAAATTGTATAATCTAAAAATCTTTCCTTAAGAAAACAACGACTTTCAAATAATATAGTTTTAAAGATACTTTTAACTTTCAAATTACATACTTAAAAAAACAAATTAAAAGATTTCTTATTTATAAATACACAATAAAAGTATAGAGATGAAAAAAAAATACCCCTTCTAGAATCATGGCCTTGAACTTGTAGATTGATTTCCTGTTTAAGAAACTAGTTCTTATGGAGTTAGAAAACTTTCAATGTATATTTACATACATCGTTATCAATCAGAAATCAATACAATTTCAACAGAAATGTTAGTTAATACTTATAACGTGTATATTTCAATAAAATGTCTTAAAACAAGTTTTAGATTAAAAGTTGAATACCTTGAACTGGAATTTGATTTATTGTTTATCATCTTATTTCAAAAGTCTTACACTCAATGTATATTTGAACAAGTTTTTTTTATAAGTCATTTTAAGGAAAAAAATTGATGGGTTAAAATTAATTCATGCATAGATAAAAACTACATAAGTTAATTTCTACAATTCAACATATATATATATATATATATATATATATATATATATATATATATATATAAAATAAAATATATATATATATATATATATATATATATATATATATATATATATATATAAAAGTAAATTTTAGTTTATAAAGAAACTAATTTCAAATTTTCTTCATTTTTAAATTTTTAGAAAAAATTATGGAAAGACTTATTTAAACATACCTTAAAACATAAATTCATATTACATAGTCTAGTTCAATTTAACAAGCTGAAATAACTCAGTAGATAAAAAATTATGCATTAATTAATTTGTAGAAAATTTTTTATATAATTATTATTTTTTAATTTATGTATAAAATAATTTTGGTTTATGATTTTTTTCTGACCTAAATGTGTTTATGGAAAAAGTTGTCTAGCATACCTAAAATTACATTTTGAAATAATAATGATATTTTCTTTGTTTTTATTATCTCACTATAATCACAATTATCTTTTTTCTTAACAAAAAGCATTTATCTCTTTACCTAAAAAAAAACGTTTCTCTCTTTATTATTTACATTTTAAAATGGGATCTATATATACCCAAAGTAGCCAGTGCCAATTCATCTCATTTATACAAAGTTTAAAAAGGAAGAAAAAAACAGATATAAATAGGAATTAATAAAACGTTATTAATTTTAGTTTCTTATAACAAAAGTATAATCTATCCCTATCTAGTTGGCTTGGGATAAACCTATAGAATAATGATAAACTTACACAACTTTGATAAGTCGAAGAAAAAGAGAGATAAAGAGCAAAAAAAAGGAGAAAATAGCGAAAGTGTCGTGATGAAAAAATGGTGTAATAAAAAACATGCAAAAGAAAATAAAAAATATCTATAATAATTATCGTAAAAGGTGTGATTAAAAATTACTATAAAATAGTTTATCTTATAGAGGCAAATCTCTCCTGGTAGAGCATTGGTTGTGTCTTATACGTAGGACAATTTAGCAGAGGAACCAAATGGAAAAAAAAATGGTATTTGTTTGGGTCAGTTCATATTTTAAACGGGTGAAAAAAAATAGTTTAATCTAATCTTATATTGAAAGAAAAATCATTCAACCATTTTGATTTGTTTGAAAAAATAAAAAAAGTAATTCTAAATCTAGAAAGAAAGAAAATTAAAAAAGTTATGTTTTTTAAAAATCAAGTCATATAAGTGAAATTAATTTAAACTCCTAGAAAATAATAATTTTATTGATAAATTTTAACATATTTTTTTAATTACAACAATCCGTTCTTAGTAAGTTTGTGATTGAATATTTTTCAAAAACTATTGAAACATTAGTGTTTTGATTCTGTTAAGAGAGAGTGCATATGATGATTTTTTTATTGAAATTGTGTAATTTTGAATATAAATTAATAGAATAGGTATATTTAAAGAATATTATGAAAATTGGTAAGCTGTGTTCAAGTAACATGACTTCATGTTTAAAAAGTCCTTATCATTAAACATGACTTCATTTTCAATATATACAAAACAAAAAAGTTGTCAGTCAAACACAATTTCAGTTAAGCATGAATGACACTATCTGAGTAAAAAGAATAATACACATAAACCATACATGGGTGTGACGACTTTTGTATATTACTTCTGCAGTGAAGTCGTACGACCCATTCACTTCAACTTGATTTTTATGGAATTGTTCATTTACGTTAATTAGAAAATATGAATTTATGAAAAAACCGATAAAAACAATGAAAAATGTAATAGATTGTATAATAATTTATTTGAATGATTTGACTATCTACTGAATAAATTGTTTAATAATTTAATTTAATGATTAATAATTATTTTAATAAATTTAATATAATTTAATAATTTGACTATCTACTGAATAAATAGTTTAATAATTTAATTTAATGATTAATAATTATTTTATGAAAAAAATTGATAAAAATAATGAAAAATGTAATAAATTGTGTAATAATTTATTTTAATGATTTGACTATCTACTGAATAAATTGTTTAATAATTTAATTTAATGATTAATAATTATTTTAATAAATTGTTTGATTTGTTTGAAATTTTATTTACTAAATATTTATTATAATATATTAATAATGAGAAACATGTTGGTAATAAAAACATAGTGTGTAATAATTTGTAAAAAACTAGATCAAGGAAATTATTAAACAATGTATTACAATTTTTTTTATTGCTTTATCGATTTATTTTTTCCTGCATTCATATCTTCTTCCAATTTATACAAATGAAAAAATCGAAAAAAGAAAATCAAGCTAAAGCCGTATATGGTTTATACGATTTTAGTGGAAAAATAATGCTATCGTCACACTTCTGTATAACTTTTTTGTGTAAATCTTTGAATAATTGATGAAATAATGTATTTATAGAAGAAAAGACCCAACTAAACCTTCATTCATTCCTAAATCATCTTTTGTAGTGTTAATTTTATAGTTGCTTAATTGGTTAAACTATTTTTCAATATCTGTGACAATATTCTTGGGACATTTAGACTCTTATTTGTGACTAACATATCAAAGGAAAATACACATCATTATTTATTTATATTTTTATTTGACACTTTATTTTATTAATAAAATATTATATATAAATATAATAATAATATATTAGTGTTAAATAATGGAAAAGATTGAAAGTTAATATCGAGTTCACCTGAAACGCAGTAGACTGTTACGTACGATCCAGTTGTATTATTTTTGGTAATACGTTCTTACCTAAGGATTTCTTCGATATGTTTATGTTGAAAGTGAAATCGATGTGACCCGTAATGACTTCTTAAGGCTAAAGTAGTGTTTAATGAGCATACTTACCCATTTTTGGAATATTTTTAAAGTTAATCTGTGTGCAAAATTTCACCTTCTCTGAAGAAAAAGCCCAAAACGATAGTATACACAAACGCGTTGCCATTGATTAATTTAAGAGAATTAACAACAGCAATTAACAGTATTTCACAGAGAAAACAAGAATTAAGCACAAGAAAAAGACAATGAAACTAAAAATGAGGAGAAGCATGCATGACACAGTAATAAGTTAGTGCAGCAAAACCATAACAAAGAACGCTGTTACTTAAGCAAGGCCATCTTCAGTGGTGGGAAGCGACGGCGAAAGCGAAGTGCGTGACCGTGCCTCATCATAATCCTCTCCCAGAGGAGACTGTTCCACCCTCAGATCCTCAATCATCTTCACAACCTCCAACATACTCGGCCTCTTCTCCGGTTGCGCCGCCACGCACGCCACTCCCACGTGCAACATCGCTACCAACTCCTCCTCGATGTTCTTGTACCGCAAAAGCTCCTCGTCGAACACCTCAGCGGTCCACTCCTCCTTCACCACCGACCCCACCCACTTCGGAAGATCCACCTCACCCTCATCCTCCACGCGCGGACGAGCCGCCGAACTAGGGTACGGCGTCGACGGTGCCCTCCCTGTCAACACCTCCAACACCAACACCCCGAAAGCGTACACGTCAGCCTCCTGCGACAGCCTCTTCACTTCAGCCTGTTCCGGCGCTCTGTACCCTCCCAACCGCGCGATCGCGTGAACCGGGTTCAACAGCAGCGATAACCCGAAGTCGGAGATCAAAGCGACGCCGTTTTTGTCGAGAAGCACGTTGGAGGATTTGACGTTCCCGTGAGGTATCTTTGACGCGTTGTACTCTGCATGAATCCTGGCCAACCCTCTAGCCGCACCCAACACCAAGCTTATTCTCGTTGTCCAATCCAATGGAATCCTTCCAGGTCCACGGTTACCTATCATTAACATCAAAACGTTAAAATTCAACTAACCCTAATAAAATATGGTGTGTCAGAGGAATAAACTAACCATGAAGAAGAGCATGCAAGCTCCCATTGGGGAGGTAATCATACACAAGAAGCTTTTCTTCCTTGGCATAGTAATAAGCTCGGAGTCTAACAATGTTGGGGTGTTTGAGCTTCCCTACAACGTCCATGTACTGTTCGAACTCGTTTCTCTCGCAGGGGTTTGCGTCTTTCAGTCTCTTCACTGCCACCGTGCACCCATCGTCGAGCACCGCTCTGTAAACCGTTCCCAAACATCCTTTTCCCAGCATCTCCGCCGATGCTCGAAGCAGATCCTCCAACTCAAACTGGTTCCTCCTATCGAAAAACACCAGCTTGCTTCGTTCCGTCTCAGTGTTCGTCCCATCGCTGTCTCTATCGAAATTCCCACCATTTCCATACACCTTCTTCTCGCTCCCAGAACTACTCCCACTCTTCCTCTTCCCACTCTCGCTCCCCACCGCCGACCCATAGCCTCCCCCTCCCCTCGCGCAGCAGTGCGCCACCACGAATGACATCGCCACCAGCACCGCCACGCAAACCGCCACCACAATCGCCACTATGACACCCGCCCTCAGCCCTTTCTTCTTCGGAGTGTCAGAGAGAGTGACACTGCTTGTTTGAGGGAACGAGCTCGGTTTTGAAGGAACGGTTATTGTGGTCTCCGTGTCTGGTTCGGTTTCGGAACATTTGGGCAACGGGGTGGACCCACATAGAGCGTGGTTTCCGGAGAAGCTGGCGTTGCCGAATTTGGCGAGCATGGAATCGGGAACGTGGCCACGAAGTTCATTGTTGGTTACGTTGAGTTGGGTGAGGTTGAGAAGGGAAGCGGAGAGGTCGGGGACGTGGCCGGAGAGGGCGTTGTTCTGTAACCGAAGAGTGAGGAGGTGGGTTAGTTTGGCGATTTGGCTGGGGATTGGACCGCGGATGTTGTTGTCGGAGATGTCAAGGCGGAGGAGGAGGCGGAGGGAAGATATCTGCGGCGGAATCTCGCCGGAGAAGTCATTGTGGGAGAGGTAGAGGAGTTCGAGAGCAGTGCAGTTTAAGAGAGGGGAAAGGGTACCGTTTAAGCGGTTTTCGTGGAGGTCGAGGAAGCGGAGGTAGACAAGAGAGGAAAGAGAATCAATTGGGCCACGGAGGTTGAGGGAAGGGAGGGAGAGGCCCACCACTCTGCCGTTTGGGGAGCACTCAACTCCGAGCCAGGCGGCGGAGCAGGCGTGGCCTCCGGTCCAGTTGGAGAGGAGGTTGCCGTGGGTGTCGGTTTGGAGGCGGAATTGGGTGAGGGCGAGTGTATCATTTTGCCATGCACTCTCTGCAACATAGAGGATGGTGAAGGCCAATGCCAGTGACAGGTTTATGGAAGAAGGTTGTTTCATGTTATGGTGTGGGAAGGGGGCGAGAATGCTTATGCTGCTGTTTTTAATTTGAAAAGAAGGGTGCCATTTCAGATTTGGGATTGGCAAATGGAGAGTGAGAAGGAAAACGTGGCATGATTGGAGAGAGTGAGTGATTGAGGAAAAGTGTTGCAGTGTTATTATAAGTATAAGTCCCTCAAAGGTAATTAAGACCAATGCCATGATTAAAGTTTGTGGGATTTGGAAAGGGTGGTAGGTTTATGATTACTATTGTCGCTTCCTCGTAAGATATGGAATTACTGTCTATTGTATCTCTTATTGTAATTAATTATGTAAGTGATTCCTATGCTCCTTTTCCTTTATATCATCAACACGTTAATAACACCACTACCCTTTCTCAAGAATTGATTACCGTAAGAAAGTACAGCAATTTTTTCAGGATGATAAAACGAAAAAAACTGAACTTCATACCTGCAACATGAAAATCTTTATATCCATCTTGTAGGGTTTTTTTTTTTTTTTTTCCTTCTCTGAAATGGGCATGTGGTGAGAGAAGTAATTTTCTGATGAATACTAAATGTGAATACTCATTTTAAGGGAAGTTCTAACTTTAACTAATTATTGTGAAAGATTAAAATTTCTACTAAACTCAATCCCTGTTAATCCATAATTGTTACAAACAAGAAAAGTCTCAGTGAATTTGGATCCCACGTTTGTTGAGGGTGGACCACTATGTGTTGACAATCTATGCAATTAACATGTGCAACTTAAATAGGATTCATTCCTCTCATGATAATTTTTTAAAGATGTTTTTATCGGATAAACAGAGTTTAGTATGAGCTCTAATTTCTTTGAATCTCAGTAAAAAGTGTCACTCATGATGAAAATTAACATAATATTGAATTATAAGACAATAACTAATTAAATAATATATATATAATTATACTTTGACATTCATATATGCTGAGAGTAAATTTGGATGTGTGGGGATAAAATAAGTTTTCACTGGAAGAAAGTGCTCATTATTTGGTTTGCCCACTGGTCCTCTTTTATGAATGTTGTGGAAGAAAAAAAGGGGTCGTCTGCTTTAAGTCATAAACAAGCAAAGTTTTTATCACATCACACCCTCAAGTCAGGCATAGAATTGAATTGGATGATGGAGAAATATATTCTGACAACACTGTCGATAAAAAATATTCCTTATACAACTTTTTTTAGTAAAATATTACATTACAATAAAATAATAATGTATATAGTTGTAGAGGGACATAAAATGATAAAGATGCAAATGCTACATGACTGGAATTAAAGCTTTTAGTTTCACGACAAAAGTTGACCTAGCAAGTCAAAACACACCAAATATAGTACACCACTTGTTCCACTCAATTTGATATTTGAAATTGTCGGTTACCAAAGCCCAAACCAATTAGTTCTTTTTCTTTCAGTTTCCATTTTCTTATAATCTGATTAGTTTTCATTTGAGAGCTTAAACTTGCAGACACAAGTTTATCAATGCACCATCTCTAGGATTGAGATCTTTCCCAGCATCTCGGATCTATAAATATATAATAAGATTCTTACTATGCACACTTCCTTTAGAATTGAAATCTTTGCAAATAACTCCTTTGTATAATTACTTATAATAGTATATAATGTGTACAAAATTTTTTATTCTTTTATTTTTAATAATGTTTTTAAGTCACAATATAAAAATATATAAAAAAAAAATTAAAACATAATGGAACAAAAGAAGAAAACAGAAAAAGATAGGAAAAAGTATAGATTAAAAAACAATTATTCATATTCAACATCCAAGTAAGTTATAAGTGTTTAGAAGGTTTGATTTTACATAATTAAATTTTATAATTTTATGATTAATGATATAAGATGATGGCGTGAAGGGTAAATGGCACATGGGTGGGGGCAACGGATGGTACACTGGTATTGGTTCCCATCTCCATCGGAAACCTTCCATAGAGTTTCCACCACTATGCTAATGTCTGTTGTCCCAAAAAGTGAGGGAATTCTTTCAGCTTTTCTCTCTTTCATTGTTGATTACACTCTAAAGCAAAAGCCATCAAAAAGCAGAGGGTTTGAAGCCGAGATTGCCGCTCCAAATTTAAAAGGACCAGTAGTTTCATATTTTGGTTCAGCAGAACGCACTTTTAAAATTTTCTTAATAACACACCTTTTATATTAGTTTCTGACAACATTCAAAGAATGAGTAAGCAAATTGTTAGTGTCACAACAGTTTCTAATTTTAAGCAAGTGGACGATTTAGCAGCAATATTCATGAAAATATGAATTTGATAATTTAGAACAGTTTCTGTTATCTAACTTAAAGAAATTTATTGTCACTTGCTAATGAAGCAAGACTCGGAAAGCACAACAGTAGCAGAAACCAGCAGCTTTCATGTTTAATTTGTCTTTGGAAAATGGGGCAAAGAACAGAATCTGAAATTTAAGAACTTTCTGCCTAGATAAGAGCCAAAGCTGAAATTGTAGTCTTCAAGGTGTCTATTTTCGCATTTCAAGGTCTCTATTTTAACATTTCAAGGCATTTTGGCCACATTATTTTATAGTGTACACAAGCATATGAATATATAGATACACACACATATATTTTTGGCCATGGATTTGGAAAAAAGAGGTAGTGAACAAAGATGGAAGACATGACGACAAGATCGTAGTATTTGTGAAAGGCAGCAACAGATAGAGACAAAGGGTTGTGGCTGTTCTACTGTCTTAGATTCTGTGTTTATTGGGAAGGTAAGTTGCATGCCTTTTAGTATAGCAGTTAAAACATTGAGTTGTTGTGTGATGCATCACTACAACTTCAGAACTGTACTCTGTGTTCAGAGGACATTTCAAAATTGTACCTAAATAGTTGTAATGAAAGAGAAGTAAAGTGCTTTCCATGCATGGTTTTTGAAGAGTAATTTTATTGAATATTTCATTTCACTCTTTTCTTGGCATGAATATCTCATTGTCCAATGGAGTTTTTGATTGAACCTTGCTGAAGAAGTCTTTTAATCTTTTACTTGATGAGATAGTAAAGTTAAATCAGGATAACCTTTTTATTGCATAAATTAATCTTGTTTCTTGTTTGTTACTCCCTGGATTCATGCCTTGTTTAAGCATCTATTTTTTTTAATACTTTAATAATTCTATACTGAATATTGTTTATTATTAACTGTATCCTTATATATATGTAGGATAGTAATTAAATGGAAGTTTATATATATGTACTAACAAGATGCAATAAAATTTTAGTGTTTCAAATACAACATTTAATACCACTCATCCATCATCAAGTAGTCCTAAATTAAGTAATAACACTTTGTCTTCTTTTGAGATTGTAAACTTTTGTTATTTATATGATATTTATACAACATCATGAAAGTGAAATTAAAGGCATAGCAAGAGATGATAGAAGGCACTTCAAGCCCTTTTTTTTTTTTTTCCTATCAATAACATGGCATCCCATTCCAATACCTCTCTATTCAAATACATTTAAAACTACATAAGGCATTATAAGAGATTATAGAAGACACTAAAAGGTCAAGCCTATCTAAAATATGATTGCATTTTCTTTTTTGCCATTAATAATTGAGGATCATTTCAGGTGCAATTTGGGTCATTTTTCACTTTACATGTAGAATTTTCTAAAAGAAGGCTATGTCATCTTTGTTTTTTAGTGTTCATTGACAGATACAAAAATACTTGCTTGAGTTAATTCAGCAGATTAAGTTTGGAACAATTTATTCATGACAACAATAGTCTTGCTTCTCAAGTTAACCATCTGTAAAAGATTCCACATAAACACAATTTTTATCTATAAAACTTTGATTAAAAAAAAATCAAGAGATGCATAAGCAATTATTGACTTATTCTTTCTCCACCTCCGTACTTTGCGCCTCAATATTTTTAAATATACCAAAAATATCATTTTCCAATTATATAATTTAAAATAAAATTTTATATTGTACAATTTAAAATATAATTTTTATATTTTAGATTATACATTTTGAAATACAAGCTTCTTTTATATTTTAAATTAAAAATTGTATTCAAGATTAAGAGAAGGGAGAATACAGAATTTATTTAATTTTTTTATTAAAAATATATTGATCAATGCCCTGAATCTCTGAGAGTGCAAAGAAAAAGTACGGAGGTGCAGGCATAATCATGATATTTCTTTTGGATCCATGATTATTTTCTTATGAGGCCCAACTAAATTGTTTCTTACATGGGCTTAGTAGACATGGACCATTATTATCGGGCTCAAACCTGCAAACCCACAACTTTAGTTTGCTAGCTATACAGAGACAAAAGGGACAAATTCTTCTTCTACCTCCATGATCTCAACCTGCACCTCCATAATATATTGAAAATCTCTGTACTACCTTTAATATGCAATAATGTAATCTTGTTATACCCTTTATCCTAATTTATTTTAAAAAAGTGTATGATATAAAAAACTTTGAAAAATATATATTAGATAAAATGCAATTTAATATACATTTCATAATGTATACGAAATTAAATTGATTGCGATATACAAAATGTATATTGATTGATTTTAATATCTATTTTCGTAATTTCCAAAAAAGGTATTAATGTTATTTAAAATTTTATGAAGATGTAGGGTAAGATCATTGGGATGGAGAGAGAAGCCCTAGGCAGAATCGCAATTTATCAACCATTTTTCCGACCTAAAATTCGAGAAATAATATTTTTGAAAAAAAATAAAGTTGCCTTTGGAACCAGAGCTTGGCGAAATATATTTTTAATATAAGTTTTAAATAAACTAATTAAGGAAATTATTGAACTGAATCCCCTAGCCAGAAAATTTGCCAATTGGAACAAAACTCAAAGTCATCTCACGAATTATCTGATTGCAAAAGTTACATCAAATCCAATTTTTAAGAATGAGAACAAAAATTTTAATGTCTTAACACTGGAACTTGTGGTTTTACTGTGGAAGATAATAAAATATGCAAGATTAATTAGGTTTTAATTATCTTATAAGTTATATTTTATTAAAAAAAATTGTTTTGTTGAACATTAAACATTTTTATCTGAGTATCTTACCGTTTCATTTTGATATTAGTGAAATGGCATTATCATTATTTTCATTTGTATGTTTCTAATCTTGTGAGTCTACTCAGTCATTATTTATCTAATATTTTTAAATTGGCCAATTAACTCAATCTCAAACAGAGAAAGATAAGTCAACGGATGAGTTTGAAAAAATTGAAAACTTAATTGATTGTTAAATTAAAAATAGGAAGAAGAAAGTAACAGTTATGTTATCCCACAACGAAATTAAATAACAAATTACTTAGATAAAAATAAAATACATTTTAAATAATTAATAATTTATTTAGTCAAAACTCAATTAAAAATATTGAAATTTAGAAATTTAAACATTATATATAACCAAAATGTTTATCTTTTGAGACAGCAAAGCAAATCACAAGATCATTATTAGCCTTAATGGAAGAAGCCATGCAAACATTTTCTTTACCAGACTATACTTTCAAATTGAGTTTTCCTCCCTCCTTCTTTCACAAGTATCTGTTACTTTATAAAGGGAAAGTGATAGCAACATTTCAAATGGTCACAAGAGAGATTAATATAATTAAGACGAATTTATTGTTGTCAACTAAGTTAGTTATTTTTTAAAATTGTAATGAATTAGGCAATTGATTATTATGAATAGGATATAAGAAAGTATACGTTAATTAAGTGTGATCAATGAAATTGAAATTAAGATTAAAAAAAAATCAAATTATAGTATCTCCCAGTGAGACATGTCAAAAGTTCTCAAATTTGGTTGATAATTAATTAACAAGCAACCCACATGTCAAAAGTTCTCAAGATCTTTTTCTTCCAATTAACGATATCCTCTAACAGATCACTGTTGACACAATCTGACAAAAAAATTAATCACACGCCATCATTTATTTTTTAATCGTGCAATCTTCTTTATTATAAGTTTTTTTTTTTAAAAATAATAATTATAGTTTTATCGAAAAGTGGAATCACTCTCTACATTTTTCATATTTTTTGAATTTTTTTTTTCTTCATATACCTCTAACCTCGATCACTTGATCCTATATATTTCTCTTAATTCCATTAAGTTTTCAAATATTTTTAATTTGAAAATTATTGCATCCATCTATCACATGTCTCTTGGTTGGTGTAGCAAGTTTTTAATTATTTTGTATTATTTTATTATAGGACAGTATCATGTTCAGACAGAAGCAACACATCACCCTCATGATCTGAATTCCAAAAACAAATAAGTTCAACATATACTTTCCAATTTTGAGCCATTGAGTTCCCATAGGTAACATTTATCGAAAATATAAACTTATTTATTTGTTTCTTCTGACGAATTTTTGTTTGGGAAAATGCATGATTATGGTCAATCTAATTCTAGTATCTGATTGATACGTTTAAGATTTGTTGAATATAAAGAAGACGCATGAAATGATAAAGCCCCATTAAAAGAAAAAAGTTCAGTATATCAACCTTCCAATTTTCAAGTACATTTAACAGTTTTTGACTCGAGAAAGTTTAACTACATGAACCCATTAACGTAGAAAAGGCAAAGGCAATCAATTTCTTTCAAGAAAAAAATATATGCAATTGGCTAATCCATCATCAAATGTCACCTAACTTCCCATTATCAAGCTACAAACCAAACGCTCTAGAATTAGAGGCACTAATTCATTGTTTGAATGCAAAACAATGTACTCAAATATCCTATAAATAGTTGGAAAATAAAAACTAAAATTTTAGATAAATAAGATAATACTTAAATATTTTTTAACAGAAATTTAAAAAATAGGATAATTAATTATTTAGTTTTTATTTTTATAATAACTACCAATTCTTTCTATTCTGTTTTATTTTAATAAAAAATATCAACTCTCTCTTTAAAAGTAGTTTTTTTTTTGTGATATTTATTTTATTTTATTTTATTTTGTAATTGTACGAAGATACTTTAGTAAATCTCAGGTAAGAAATTATATATAAACATATTTTAATAAATATACAAAGATTTATATTTACATTTATTATAAAATTTTTATGGGATAAAGTGAATTTATCTTTTCTTTTATGATGTTTATTTTATTTTATTTTATTTTATTTTGTGATGATATGAAAATACTTTAATAAATCTCATATAAGAAATTATATATAAAAACTTTAATATACAAATATTTATATTTACACTTATTATAAAATTTTTATGGGATAGAGTTCCAATCACCAATATTAACAATACGTATAGCAATGTATAGTCTGCGTACTAAATCAGTTAGTACTCCTGACTTATATGATATAGTAAGAGCTTTATTATGGTAAATGTGCTGCAATTTTTTTTTAACAGCGGCTACGTAAAAGCTACATAGCATGAGGAATATAATATAATATTACTAATTTTTTAGGAAGTAAATAAAATAGTAAAAATAGTATTTGTTATTAAAAACTACGGTGCAAATAGTTTAATTATATATATCTATATAATAAACGTTTGCATGAAGTAAGAAAATATGTTAACATTTTTAAAGGAAAAAATGTTAACATTATTTGTTTATATGTTGTTTGTTGATCAGTATTTGTTTCAACTCAAACACAAAAAAAGAAAAATTAAAGAAAATAATAAGAAAATGAAAGAATACTCGATTTCAATCTAAAACTCGATATATGACAACATTCTACAAAAGGAAGGGAAAAGAAAAAGCTAGTCAAAAGTTCTAAAATCTCGCAGTCACCATCACCAGTCTCTCTCAGTTTCTTTCTTACACGTATTTCGTTTCCGAAGCTGCATAGTTGACAATTTTATCATTTTATTTTTCACATCTAGAACACCCCATAACAATGGAAATCAAATGAGTGAGGGCGCAACCAATACCAAAAACTGACACATGGAGACACGCGAAAGAAACCAAACGCCATAGACTCCGTGAATTAAATAACAAAATACGGAAGAGACAAACATAAAAGTGAAAAATTATAAGAAACAAAATTACAAAATCAACAATAAAATTTTAAAATAATATGCCAATAACATTTTAGATTGATGACAGTGGAAACCAATAGAAAAGGTTATTTTATAGTAAAAACAAAATTCATATAATATAATGATGATTTGAGTAGTATTTTTTGTATAAATATACAAAAAGAAAAATCTTCTATTTTTCAACTTCCATTTATAGAAGATATTTATACTCTTACTTGAGCTGAATTGCAATCTTCTGAAGTGATAGATGTTGGTCCCTCAATAGACAAGTTTGTTGCTGACAACGAATGGAGGTTTAAGTGTACTAAAAGTTATAAATGAAGATACTACGGTTAGATAACTGAACTTATAAGATCTCATTAATTCGAATTAATAGTAAATGATTATGAGTAGAGTATGTGGATTTTGTAGGAACCTAACAACCACTATGTAAATTACTACGAATAGGTACAATTTGTAAACCTGATTTCAAAATATTAACCTATCAACTACCAAGTTTGATTGTGTTCTGAAAATTCGATAAATGAATAAACAATCATGAGAAACGATCCAGAAAATATAACCTTATATTTTTCTTGTTAGTAAGAAATGTTTTATAACCCTTTCCCTCGAAGGCTTTATTCGAACTGGCGACGAACTCTTTATTTGGTGATCATATATGGGAAGTGATATTTTCTGTATGGGAAAAGACGGTTTGACACTATTATATTCTTTTGACATCCTTATCATAGATAATAAGAATAATAATATATTAAATTAGGTTATTTAATTAAAATATACATTAAATTATGGAATATAAAATTAATAAAATGAGCTGTACTGTGGAATTAAAAAATTCATCAGGTATCAGGTGTCAAGCAATTACGCTGTATATATACACACACAGAGGTAGAGATGAGAGACAGCACGTAACAACGACCCATTAGACAAATCGTTTCCCAGAAATCATGCCGTTGCCTTCAGAATACTCTTCCCTCTTTCTTCTCCTACTCATGTCTCCTCTGTTTCTCTTCCTCCTACGCCGCAAAACCGCCGCTAGAAACCGCCGTCTTCCTCCGGGACCACCGGGATGGCCCATCGTTGGAAACATGTTCCAACTCGGAGACATGCCTCATCGCACCCTCACCGACCTAGGGGCCAAGCACGGCCCCGTCGTGTGGCTCCAAATCGGCGCCATGAACACCATGGTTGTTCTCTCAGCCGACGCCGCCACCGTGTTCTTCAAGCATCACGACCACACCTTCGCAGACCGCACCATAACGGAAACCATGCGCGCCCACAACTACAACAAATCCTCCTTGGCCTTAGCCCCTTACGGCCCCTACTGGCGCCTCATGCGGCGCCTCGTCACCGTGGACATGCTGGTGGCGAAACGCATAAACGAAACCGCTTCGGTGCGGCGGAAGTGCGTAGACGACATGATAACATGGTTGAGCAAAGAGGCCGGGAAGTCGGAAGAGGGTGGCGGGGTCCACGTGGCGCGGTTCGTGTTCCTGATGTCGTTCAACCTCTTCGGGAACCTGATGCTGTCGCGGGACCTGTTCGACCCTGAATCGGAAGACGGGTCGGAGTTTTTCTCTGCGATGACGGGTTTGATGGAGTGGTCAGGGCACGCTAACGTCACCGACATGTTCCCGTGGCTGAGGTGGCTGGACCCGCAAGGTTTGAGGAGGAAGATGGACAGGGACATGGGCAAAGCTCTGGAAATCGCGTCCAAGTTCGTGAAACAGCGTTTGGAAGAGCAGAAGCGCGATGAGAAGACAAGGGACTTCTTGGATGTGTTGATCGACTTTCAAAAGAGCAACTCTGATGAATCACTCACAGTATCAGACAAAGACCTCAACATTTTCATATTGGTACAAACTACCCTTAAGTTTACGTGATACAAAAATTTGATTTTTGATAAAAAAAAAACTTCATAAAATTAGCATTTTATACTTCATATTATACGATGAACAGGAAATATTCCTGGCTGGATCAGAAACAACAAGCAGCACCATTGAATGGGCGATGACGGAGCTTGTGTCGAACTGGGAGTGTATGGAGAAGGTGAAAAGCGAGCTTGAGCGGGTGGTTGGGCGAGGAAGAGAAGTTGAAGAGAGTGACATAGACAACCTTCCCTACCTACAAGCCGTGGTTAAGGAAACACTTCGCTTGCACCCTCCCATTCCGTTGCTTGTTCCTCGGAGGGCCACGAAGGACACAACCTTCATGGCATACCACATTCCCAAAGACACCCAGGTTCTGGTCAATGCTTGGGCCATTGGGAGAGATCCCAGTTTCTGGGACCAACCCCTTGACTTCAAGCCCCAACGCTTTATGGATTGCACGAACATTGACTACAAGGGACAACATTTTGGGTTTATTCCTTTCGGAGCTGGACGAAGAATTTGTGCAGGTTTGCCCCTAGGGCACAGAATTCTTCATCTTGTGTTGGGATCGTTGCTCCACCGATTCCACTGGGAACTTCAGCCTCATGTCACGCCTTCCACCGTCGATAAGAGGGAAAAAATCGGTATCACCATGCGAAAGCTTCAACCCTTGCTTCTTGTGCCTAAATTAATTCCCTCTTCCTCCTCCATCACTAATACGGAATAAGGATCTATTATTTCTATTTCTAAATAAATATATCACACGTTTCCTAGCACTAAATATTTCTTCCCCAATACCGAGGTTGATGATGGAGTAATTGAGAAGTTTGGGATTAGAACATGTGTGAGTACAGTTCCACTGGAAGAATAAATATATACAATTCGTTTTTCGCACTATCATGTTAATGTATAATAATAATTTATAATTTGTATTTATTTTTTCTAGCTTTTAATGCCACAAAGGTTTTTCTTAGAGTTTTATAATGAAAATATTCTAAAATTTAGCTCTTCATAGATGGTATGGCTAACTTGTTCGATATGTCGCGTGGCTTATTGATGTTAAAAATTATGATTTAATTAATTTTAATTTTCAAAACTTCTTTCAACTGTTGTGAAAATTACAATTAGTTTTAATAAAATACTACAAATAATGTATGCATTTAGAAAAGAACATAATCTTTATATGTATATTTCAATATTTTGAACATGTTATTTTTATTTGTTGTTATTTCTGTCATTACATCTAAAAATAGAATTAATATTATCAATGTTGAAATGATTATCTGAACATAATATTTTCAAGATTGATACAAAAAAAATTTCAATTTATTTTTCCTTAAAATTTTACATCTATTTGAATCTGGCAGAAAAAAACCAAACATGTACTTTCATGTTCTAAAAGTCGTTTAAATGATTTCTCAAGACAATAAATAGATTATATAAACAATAATTATTCTATGTTGAAATAATCTTTACCTAAATACGCTATTTTTATCACTAGCATCTCCTATAGAAATATTTTTTTATGATTAGTTCCATACCTCTCTTCTTAGGGAGCATATGTTGAGGTTGCAGGCATTATATTGCTTATTTATTTGTAATGTCATGTATTAAAAGATATCATGACTTAAATATCTTAATTTCATTTTGTTAATTTAATAATCGCTTATTCAAGCAAGTGTGTGGTGGATTTATACATAAAAAATAAAAATAATATAAAGTTGTTTGACTTGTTTAAATCAACTGTGACAAAATTTTTAGAAATAATATTTTTTTCTATAATTAGTAAATATAAATGGTTTTTGTGTTGGGTAAATCAAGGAAGAAATTATTAAGAAGTTTTTAAATAATGAGACCAGAGTCGAAATTATCTAAAAAATTAATATTATCTTCAATCCAAAATCTTAAAATAATAGGTTTATGATTTTTTTTTCTTATATATAACTTAATTTTCTTATTCTTAATCAATATTTCTTATTCTTAATCAATATTTGACTTATATTTCATATTTAAATTTCTAACATTCTAAAGATCAACTCTATATATACATGAATTATTGGAATAGTGTAACTCAATTCTTCATAACTTGAAGATCAATTTATTAAAAGTATAATTCCATATGAAGAAACTTACTTATAAAAATATGTGTACTTAAGAGTTAATATATAAGTGGTTTTGTATTGATTAAGTTGTAATCATATCACTAATACTTTGTTAACCTTCTTAAGAATTATACTATTTTAACTACCAAATAAATTATAATTAAAATAATCACCAAATCAAATTTTAGTTGCTAAATAATTATAAAATAAAAATAATGATTGAATTTAATGATTAATTAAATCAAAATAATTAGTATTTAATATTAGTTACCAAAAATTTAATCACTAATACCATTATATTTTTTTCACGTTAATCCCATTATTAAAATATGTTTTTCTTTCAAAGTCACGTATTAAAATGATGATACTATCGCCATCAGGTGCACTCTTCCTGCCATGCTTTTTGGTGCTTCATTGTCGAAAGTCCATGCTTATTTTTCAATTTGACAATTGTTCTTGGCTAGGGAAACAAAAATACCAAAAAATATTCTTTATTTTCTTTGGAGAAGAAAGGGACTTAAAAACCTATCACAGCATTCACACATCTATATACATACACCAAACGACTCGCATTTTGTTTTCGGGGAAGGAGTAAGATGCCATTTTCTGGAACTATTATACCAGTTGGCTCGAGATGTGGTTTAATTGAATTTAAAATTTACTACAAGTATCATAGTCAAATAAACACCGAAATATTTAAGTTATCTTACCCCACAAAATGTTAAAACATGTTGGATGACGAATAAAACTTAAATATAATATCTCATATAAAAAAATTAAAGGTAATATAATCTTTAAGAGAAAAGATTCTAATAAATGAAAAGCATCAATAATACATTAATCTATATTTTCTCATAATCTAATATAGGCTTAAAAATGTTGCTACATGTTAGTATGCTAGAATGCGCATATATTACATCTATTTGGGGCAAAATTCATTTTTATTATAAAAAAATCATTACAGTGCATTAAGTAGTTTACTATTTTCATATCTATGTTTAAAATAACTTAAAATTTATTTTATTTCAAAATTTATATGTTTTTTTCTAATATTTCAAGTTAAACTAAAAGTGCACCAAAAAAAATAGTGTAGTTGCTATTCGAAGAACACAACTTAAGACTGGTTTATATTAACATTAAAGATTCAAACACTGAGTAAAGACAACCACGTCGGGTTGGAAATGGAATCTCCTTGAAAATATTGGAGCTGGTTCCTTCTATCCCTTTCAGATTATGTGAGATAGATTATTTTCTTATTGGTGTTTGATTCATCTATATTTCATGAAAGTGTGTATTGATATTTAATGTGTAGTTATAAGTCGACCAGAGATATTTTCGTATATATTTCACTTATTTTGATTGGGTTAGGTTTAAGTTCTATTTGAAAAAAAAATGTTTTTTTATTCGAATTATACTATATTTTTATTATTATTATCGACTCTTATAATTTTTTAATGTTTTCTACCAATTTAAAGAGTTTTGTTTATCAAAATTTATGATATAAATTTGTTAAATTTTAAATAAAAAAGTATTTATCATAAAAGGTTTTAAATAATACTTGATAAAATCCAAACTACAAAAATCTTATACGTTCATATATGATTATTTAAAATCTATTAGAAAAACTTTATGTCAAGACAGTCTTTTAAAATCTTAATTTTTCTATGATATATTTTAAAACGAAATTTTAAATAGTTTTTAGTGCATATCAATATTTAGTTTATTTCCCCCACATATATATTATACATGAATTAATGGAATTGAAGACGTCATACCGATATATTATAAATCGATGAAGCAATTGAATGTCGTGTAAAAAGTTATTTATAAGTGAGAAAAACAAGATTTAGACTAATATAAATTTTAGTTAAAACTAAAAAGGAACTTAGCAAAAATTAAGATATCATATTATATATATATATATATATATATATATATATATATATTTTTTTTTTTTTTAATTATAAATTATAAAAATTAGGAGAGCGAAGCCTATTATTTTAAAAAATACATTTATTGATAGCGACAATAAAATTCCTACTATTTATCACTTTTATTTTATATTTATTCAACACAATGTTAACATCCGATTTTCATATCTTTAACGGAAAATTGTTCCTCTTAAGTGAAATTTAGTAGAGAGAATGCATTACTTTTTTAAAAAAATAAAATAAGAGTAAAAGTTTTCCATGCTTGGACAAAGAGAATAAAATTTTGGGCATGGGAAAAATTTTAGAGTGCTAATTTGTAATTAGGTGAAGGACAGATGTAAATTATTTGTTCATTAAATTTGGCATTAAAATTGTTAATTAGTATAAAAAATGACTTTTAATTTCGGATATCTAGCATTAATAATATTAGGTAGAGTCTAACATGGATAAGATTGACGTAAATTTATATTAGATATTAAATTCGATGTAAATTTATATCAAATCTAACACCAGTTGATGTGAATGGATATTAAAAAAGGAAAAAAATGTTCTGGAATGATTTTTTTTTTAAATTTAATTGGTTTTAGCTTCAAAACTAAACTTAAAATAAAAAAAAAGAAAAAAAAATCAATTCACATATACTTAAAATAGAAGTCGAACATTTTAAGAAAAAAGTTCAAAAAAAAAAAATCTAATTTAACTGAAAAATTAATTAAAAAGAATAAAATTAACTACACTATTTATGTTGGAGAATTGTCCCTTATTTTTTTATTTATTTGATGTTCTTTATTTGATCTCAAGTATTAGACTCACTATATAATTTTTTTTTTAAATCAAACTAAAAGGTTGTTGTTATATTTTATTCAATACTTATTTTTTATAGAGTAGAAGAGATGATGTATTGATTTTATTAATATAAGAGAGGTCTTTATTAGTATTTTTTTTAATATGTACAACTATGTTTCATCTAATTCTTTTTATTTTTATTTCTAATATTCATATTTTGTATATCTTTATCAACTTTTAAGAATTTTTATTGGTTCACATTTTAATATATATTCTGAATAAAATTCAATGATTTTTTTTAATATAACTCTTATAAGATGTTTGTATCCGGTCATCGATTGTGCAAGAGCAAGGAAAAGAGTAGAAATCTCAAATTTCCATAAATAAAATATTTATTTTTTGTAAAAATCGAGAAGCGGGTGAGTGAATTTTTTTTCTTCGCATCTAGCGAAGATTCACAGAAAGTGCACCACACAAATTAAATTTATTTTTAAATTTTTTATTTAATATTTTCATAATTTTTTTAAAATATTAGTAATTACATTAAATAAATAAATTAAATTTTATTTTTAATTTTAAGAATAAATTTATAATTTATTATATTAAAATATTACTATATCTATCACATCATTCACAAATTTTTACAAACTTTTCACTCAAATCTTAACATCTTTTCCTTAATACAAACAACTAAACTTTTCACACACTTTCATCTTAAATCATTTCAAACCCACTCCCTCAAATCCACTCTCTAATCCAAATACACCCTTAATAATTGAAGTTTATGGATGATATTAATTCTTTACATATCTTTTTCAGATCTTTTTATATCTCACAATAGAATATATCAAGCTATATAATCAAATCTCCCTAATTAAATGAACTAGTAAATGTACTATGATATCAAAAATAAAGGTGTAAAATATATTTTCAAATATTGCTTTATTTTGCAACTCAATTATTCAAAATCAAGCTAAAAAATATTTGAACTCTTTATGCATTATTGTTGTGACAATATGTGCATAAGCTTAGTTGAAAACGAGCCAGCAGTCTATTGTTCAGCATAAGCTTGTACAGTTCATTCAATTGGTGGCTCGTTTTCAAGTTGTAGACACTTTGTCAAAGTCTTTATTGAGCTCTTCTTTTCACTCATTCAAGCATACGTTTATGGTTGTATCTCATCCCACCATAAGCATACGTTTCTGATATATGTTTTCAGTTATAAGCCCCTTCAAGAATATGTATATATATATTGGGTACCGTTTTTCTGTTTGATATATAGTAATATGCATGTTTGATATATAGTAATAATATACCGTTTTCTTTTTCTTCTTTCCTGTCTCTTCCCTATTCTCTCCTCATCATTTACTTGATTCTCAAAACTCAATCTCTTCTCATTTTTCCTGTCATCTTTTAAATTCCCTTTATATTTCCAACGATTTGAATTCCTACTATTGAAATTGCTTCAACTATCGACGTTGGTTGGTTCGACGGACTTGTCTTGCAAAGGGATAAACGTGAAGAGTAAAGACAAACTGAGCACATTTACCAAGAGAAATCAAAGGAGTAAGTGGACCATGTCCGTTTTCACATCGATTCAAAAATGTCTATGTGCTCCTTGGACCAAGAACATTGAAAAAAAAATCATATACTTTTTATATATCATAAATTTGCTAACGAATAAAGTTTATTATTTATTTTTTTTAAAATTAAATAATTGAGTACCTTGGAAACTAAATTGATTCGATCAAATGTAACTTTCCGAAGAATAGAATCAACATACTAAAAATAAAGGCACTATTCGCCAAAGCTTCCCATTTGAAAATAATAGCTATACAGAGTTAATGACATTAGCCTTAAGATGTCGTTAATGTCATAGTCTATAAAATTTCATTGTACATTCCATTCTTTCTCAAACGACCACCACTAAAAGTTCTAGTGCTAGCACAATCCAGTGTATCTCGTGTGCCACCTTTTGTATCAATCCTGCACACATAGTTGAGACCTACAAGAAGATCAACTATAGCAGCCTCAGTTTTTGCTTGGTTTGCAAAGTAAAGAGTTTGAACAAGTAAAACATTTGCGTTAAAAACTGACTGCTCCTTCTCAAAATTTCTCACAGAATGCCAGCTTATCATGTTATGTGCCAGTGGAGCCAACCATTCCAATATCTGTGCAAGTAGCAGACTCCATTCAGCAGCAAGGTTTGCATCATGATGATTGGAGGAAGATTTACCTTTTGCATGGCTCTTAAGCTTAGCCCTTAGAGCAGTTCTTACAGTAGTTGGAAGCATACTGTACAGATCATCTCTTGTGGCAAGATCAACCAGCTGAGGTGATGTCACCATCCTCTCAATCAATACAATCATGTTTGCATAATGTAAGGAAAGAGCTGCATCACCAAGGGATTTGGAAGCAGCCTTTAACTTGTTCTTGACGGATAATTTAGAGTATATTCTAACTCTGTTGGAGAGAGATAACTCATTCACCATTTTCATTTTATCAATAGATTTCAAATGACAATCAGTCAACCTCATGGAGCCACCATTTGTCTGCATACAGCTCTGTATGACAGGAGAACTGTTTGCAGCAGACATACAACCTTTGAAGCCCACAATATGTCCTAACTGCTTGCTTTCTGAATACGTGTTTTTTCTGGAGAAAACAGGTTCTTGAAGAGCTTGCTGCTGTTTCTTCTTTCTTTTGCCCTTGCCTACTAAAAAGCCCGAGTTTGATACTGGCCTATCTCCAACAGGACCTGAATTGAATCCGTAGAGATTATTCTCTGAAGGATAAACAGATGAATGCATAACAGAAAAGGAATGACTTCGCAGAAGATTGTTAGCGTTCACATGCGGAGAATAATTATGTGGTTGTACAGTTGGTGGGTGTTTATTTGCAAAGACAAGTACGATCCTCTCCAGGATCGTAAATAGTGATCTTGCCAACAACCGGGCAATATAATCATAACTTCTATTCCATGGAGACATGTCTCTGAGATTTCTCACTTCCTGCCGCTGCAACATGACCTTCTTCTGAAACTCAAGCAATTTCACCCGATGCAATTCCGGATTTGCCTGCATTCTCCTGAAAGTCTGTTCAACCTCTGCCAGCACCTCAACCTCTTCGCAAAACTGTGTCATAGCAGAAATAAATTTTTCCATTTTCTTCACTTTCCTCTCCATCTTTTTCCCCCTATACTCCCACCCAGACCATTGAAAATAATTTTGAGCCGGGTTATGAACACAATGTTCAAAACGATGATAAACTGGATCAACGCATTTCTTACCCAACCTAGCTACAGAGCGTGCAAGAGATTGAAAGTTATCGAGTATTTCATTCAACGCAAGATCCATCAAGTAATCATCATTGTCAGACACCAGCATTTTGACTCCAACTGAATTCACCATCCCTTCCCTTAGACGCAATACCTCCCCATCACTCAAAGACTGCCATAAATTAACCACCTTCAACATCAACCCTGTAACTTCTAATGCCAAAATTCCCACCACTGCCTTGTTATCTGATGATGCACTCTTGCGAGAGACCGGCCAAAAAGAACTGAACCATGACCCGTTCACCGTTTCACCCCCCATCGACACTCAATTCCCCAATCCAATGAATTCACCTAATCAACAATCCTAAGGCACACTCAATCAGTATCCTGTACACCATCAAATCCACTGATTCAAATCAGAAAGCTAAAATTCACTGGGTCATGAACAAACCAGATATACCAAAGTCCAAGGCATGGATTAAGGCAGTAATAATTGCCTAACTAAGAAGAACAAAAACAAAAAGTAAAAAAAACCTAACCCCAATTGTCGTCTTGGTCATGAATAAGCCAAAACCACGAGGTCAACATAGACTCATTCAAACTCACCTGGGGGAATACATGAGCCTTCAAGGGCCCAAAACCCACTATTCAAAATTCAAAATTTTTGTCTGTTTTGTTGTCATTAGCAGCCACCTAGTAAGATGTGAAAGGAAACAGCATAGGGAGAGAAGAGAGAAGATGAACATACCGTGGAGTGACATTGAGCTGAAGGAGAAGAAATTGAAAAGTGTAGAAAGAGGGGAGACGAATAGAGGCATCCAAATATTGAGAAAGGTGAACGGTAACGGAAAAGTGAGTGATGTTGGAACAGGATAAAGAGGAGAAAGAGAAAGGGAAAGAGAAAGAGAATTCGGTCAAAACGAGGTGTGTGGGGTTTGGGTAGAACGTGGAAATTACGTTGACAGTTGAGGGAGTTGATTGGGTTTGGTAATTGCTCCTTCGTTTGAGTGTGTCTCACGCTCGATACGGATAAGCCACTCTTGCTGTTTTCTTTCTCAACTTCACGTTTAGATTTAGTTTGTTATGAATGATTTTTTTTAATAATCTTTGATTGATTGTGATTGTAATTTTTTTATACTAATAATGTATAAAAAAGTATTTCTATACATTAAAGCAATAAATGAAAAATAAATAAATTAATCTATACATTAACGAAGTTATCAAACACTTTTATCTTTCTTTGGCTATTTTTGTCACCGTCATTGTATTAGATTATAAATATTTTATTCATTTTTAGGGATTGTTTGCATTTATTATTGATCAATCATTATACATCTCCTATTAGATATCTCCTTTTTGTTTTTCTGTTCCTCAAAATAAATTGGGAATGGGTTTAAAGAAGCTTTTCAAGATAAATTATTTTGATTTAGAACGTGAAGAGATTCGTATAAGTAATATTAAAGTGTTAGATATATTAATTATATTTTAAGGGACAAATCTTTATCTACATGTCCAGGCTAAATGTAACTTTTGATGGTTTAAGAGGGAATCAAGACGGTGTTAGTATGTTATTAGTGTTTAATATAAAAGTATTACAGTTTCTTTTCCGTTTTACAACTATTATCACAAAAATAAAGTTTTTTTTTTATGTGTTTCTTTTGTTTATCTAACCTAAAATTTACTTTCCTAATAACTCATAAAATTTTGTCAAAAACATTTGTTTAAAATTTTACAAAATAGTTGTCATAAAAATTATTCTTATGATAAAATTAATAGCATTTTTAACGTAAAATTTTAAAATAAAATCATCCGTTCTTTTTTAATGTTTTTATGCTACATAAAAGATAAGATTTCATTTATTTTCTAATAGTAGATTTTTTTTTTCACATCTAAGCATTTCTTATAACCAAGTAATTTAATTTTAGGATGTGAAAGTAATAAAATATATTTTTGAAGATTTTGAGAATTGCTCTTATAAGAAATCATATTTTAACTTTAGTACAAATAATATAAAATCATATTTTGTCTTCAGGATAGAAGATGAAATTCTTAATCAAAGACGTTTTAACAAATCTCGATATATGTGTCTCAGATTAAATATAACTTTTATCATAAAATAATTTTAATTAAATTGTTCATAATAAGTTTAAATAATATATTATAAATTTTATGTATTTATTTATTTTAGATAATTCATAATTATTCATGCTATCACACATGACCGGTTGGCTCTAGCAACAACAATATCTCTTCGTGCTGATTCTCTGACTGCTCCAAGAACTACTCCTTAGCGTACCGAATGCTCTGAAATTCACCGTCCCCGGAGGAGGGTCCTGCAGGCACTTCGACGCTCAAGTCAATTTAGGGTTAGAATGTGCAGGAATACAGATCAGAGTTTAGAGATACCTCACTTGAGATGATTGAGCCTGTATTTATAAGTGTAATAATGGGCTTAATGGATTTCGGCCCATTCTCTTCTGCTATATGATTTCGTGGCAAACATTAATTACGGGATATTTAGTTACCATTTGTGTGTACCTGCAATATTCCTGTTTTCGGCACACCACACGTGCTCACCACAAGATGGTTATTTAGGGCTATTGACTCGATGGTGGGTCCCGACCGAGGACATATTCCAGTCGGCCCACAGTGGTTGGTCGGTCATATAGTACATAGGCCCCCAGTCCTTGAGGGCACGAAAGTGGCCGAAAAGGATTAAAGATGATCGGCCGATCAACCTTTCGTATTTGTCAGTGGGGCCGACCGAGAGCGATTGTAGGGCTGCATTCGCTCGTACTGTAGCTTCGCGCCTCTCGGGTTCCCTGCGTGAAGTGATGGGTACGTGGATCTGAACCGTTTGGGAGGGGATAAATCCGACGACGCAGGTGCGGCCACATCACCCCAAGTTTTGGCTATAAATAGCACTTGGATTCCGGCATTCACGGTCGTTTTCGTTTCTTAAGCCGAGTAGCTCCTCCAAGTCTTCGGTTGTCCATTGCCATCCTTTGAGGTAACCATGGCTTCCTACTCTTTGCATTCTTATTCCGTTTCTGGTTCTTCGAGTAGTCGGTCTCCCTCGAATGACTGTAGGAACGTAGCCGAGCAGGGGGTCGGTTGTATTGGAGAATTGCTGGGTAGTACCTCTAATGAGGGTAGCTCTTCTACTGGTAGAGATGAGGGGGGAAGGGTAGAGGAACCTGTGGTAGATAATAGGGGGTAGAGTCTTCGGCCTCTAGTAACAACGTGAAAGATGCTAATGAAGTTAGCCCTTTTAACGATGACTGGGTGGTTCAGGACGTCCGGACGGCGTATTCCAAATACCTCACCACTGCCGCTCTTAGGGACTTAGTCGATGTCCAGGACATTGTAGAGTCGTCCATCTCGGACCATGCCTTTTCTCTGCGTAGATGCCTGACTACCGACCGGGTATTTGACGATTGGGGCTCTTACCCTGCAGACTTCTTTTTCATGTATGCACGGGTGATGAAGGATTCTTGCCTTGTCATCCCGTTTGATGATTTTTGCACGGACGTCCTCCGTTACCTAAATGTCGCTCCCACCCAATTGCACCCTAACGACTGGGCGTACATTAGGGCATTTCAGTTTGTCTGGGCCGCCCTAGGCCTTACTCCTACTATTCCCTTATTCTTTACCCATTACCAGAGCCGGCCAGGAAAGAAGGTAGGTTTGCTGTCCCTTATTAGCCAGGGGCGCAACTGTCTGTTTAAGCCCTTCTCGTCCTCCTATAAACACTTTAAAGATACGTTCATTAAAATTACCTTTGGGAAGGTCGGGCGGGGATACATATTTAACAGGGAGGAGCCTAAGTTTCCCTTGTATTAGACAAGATCCCCTGCTCGTGTCACATTTTGGCCACGGTCGGGATTATCGGCGGAGGATAGCTCTGCACTTTCTGTGCTTGACTCCCTTCCGAGGGGTATTCCCGCCCGAGATATCCTCAACACCCATTGGTGTGAAGATCCGGCGAGCGCCGTATTTGGTACGTTTTATATTTCTGTTTGACCTGCATTTTAACGATTACTGACCACATGGTTTTCTTGTAGACATCCTTGCTTCCCGGACTCCCGTCATGAACAAGGTTTTTAAAGACTTGATGTACTCTGCCCCGGCCGGGAAGAGCAAGCCGCCGGCCAAGGACAAAGGGAAATCTGTTCCCCGAACACCTGCCCCTCAGAAGGCGGAACCTCTGGCTGTGGTGCCTCCTTCTCCTGCCGGCCAGCTTGGGCCATCAGAAAAAAGAAAATCCAGACGCGGCTCTGACCGATCATCCTCTCAACGGTCGCCCAAACGTCTCAAGGAGGGGGCCACTGATCAAGAGAAGGCCACCACTTGCAATTTTTTGAATAAAAAGATTATGGTGGCCGACCGCGTAGTCATCAGGTTGAATGACTACGAAAAGAATCAATTTGCTCCTGCCACCTGCAAAGAGCTTAGGGACGCTCTGCTGGAAGTAAATGTTCGGGTGTTTTTGCTGAGCCGAGTGGCGGGAGAGGAATTGATGAAGGATGACTCCTCGGCCGTGGAGAGTTTGAAGAATCAGCTGGCCGAAGCCTCCTCCTCCCTGAAAGGTGCCCAGGCGGACAACGAGCGAGCAAAAGGCGAAATTCTGAGCCTAAGGAAGCTGGTAGAAGACCTGGGGGGAGAACCGATCGCTGAAGGAACAATGCTGGTCGGTCGAGGAGAAGGTGAGGAGCCTAAGTTTCCCTTGTATTGGACAAGATCCCCTGCTCGTGTCACATTTTGGCCACGGTCGGGATTATCGGCGGAGGATAGCTCTAGCAACAACAATATCTTCTCGTGCTGATTCTCTGACTGCTCCAAGAACTGTTCCTTAGCATACCGAATGCTCTGAAATTCACCGTCCCGGGAGGAGGTCCTGCAGACACTCCAATACTCAAGTCAATTTAGGGTTAGAGTGTGCAGGAATAAAGATCAATTCATAACAATATAGAATAAGATTTTTTTCGTATGTACATGTTTTATATTTTTATCTGTTATTAATTATATTTTAAAATTGTGTATTTCGAACTCTTTAATTATTCTTAGAAAACAAAAGTAAACATAAATTAAATGCAAACTATTAATTTATTTTCTACTGGTTCACGATCCAATTGTGCTTTTTTTTTTCTCTTTCACACAAATATGTAATTTATATTTCTTCTCGATATTATTGTATTTAATATTCTGAATTTGATTTAGTGTTTTCAATTTCAAATCCACATGTGAAAAATACAAGTTATGTAATGCTTTGATTTAATGTTTATAGTTTCATATTCACATTTTATATGTACAAAAAAAAAAGTACTTAGAGAAACTTCAACTTAGATCATGTTTAATTTGATCCATTATCAAACTAAACATATATTTAGCATTTAACTTAATTTGATTTGAAATAAGAAATGTACACTTGTGGGGCCAGGTTTGAGTTGGAGCTTGCATGCTTTTTCCTGGTTTCTTTAACTTCTCCGTCGTCTCACTCTGTCAGCCATAGCTGGTTTCTTCGATAGGTGCCTGTAACTTAACACACTTTTGAATGGATCTCAACAAAAAATCTTGTACTTTACCAAGGCATTCGATTCAAATAATATTTGGTCAACATATTGTAAAAGGGTACAATGCTTTGGAACAACCCTGCTGTATTATTTACTCTGTGATTCAATTTTAGTTTACTCCGAATATTAACTAACAATATTTGTATGAACCAGACACAGTGAAACAACGATGTATGTTGAGAAATACTAGGAAACAAGACCACGTTGACAATAAGATTTCCAACACATACTGACAAAAATTACAAGAAATTGACACTTTCGAAGATAGTTCCAGTTCTACAGCCAAACCAAACAAGTTGATAGGTTAAGGAAAATTGTATTCGGAAAATCAGTTCAAATTTTCAAATATTAATAAAGTGTTAAGTGAATATTGACGGAATGTACTTTTACTGTTAAAAAAAATTCATATTGTTATAAGATGAAAAAGTGAACAAATTAAAAATTTATTTAAAAATAAAAGTTACGAATTTTTAGGGTATAAAAGGATCATGTGAATAGAAACACCCCATCTAAAAAGATGGATTACCATCCTATTTGATAATGAAAAGAGTTTTATCAAATTTATTAAGAAAATCTTTTAAAATGTTTGAGACAACAAGAGTATTGAACCACGTAATTTGTTTCAATCTTTTCCATTTCCTTTGTTATATTGTTTTGTTTGTACATAATAATACCTTTGATGTTTTTAAAGCAATATACCATTTTCGTTATAATTTTTTTTTTAGCTATACTAATAATATTTACACTATAAAAATTCTTAATTTTAGTCGAATTTATTAATTGAGGCTACAATAACCTCCACTAAAACATATATGTACTTAAAAGTTTTTCAAACCTTCTACAAGTGTCAAATTTTTTTTAATAAACCATAGGTAAGTGTCAATAGCTTTTAATAAACCGCAATAATTGGCGTGAGGATTTTGTTTCGCGCTTTAGAGATAGATTTCCCGCTCTCATGTGATCTTTATATTTCTGTTTATATCCAATTTAGTACATTTTCTTGTTGTTCTATTTAATTTTTTAAAATTAATTTTCACTTTTGCTATTTCTCATGCTCAAAAATTAATTTTCGTTGTTTAATTAACTTTCAACTTGAGGAAGTTAGTTTAATTAAAATCTGAGTCTTCAAAAATTTTGGAAGAAATTATAATCAATAAGTAAATTAGTATACAATTTGATTAAAATTGAAATTTGACAATAATCTTAATTTTGTGAATTTAGACACCAGCATTTATTCCTAACTCAACTCGATCTAGCGAAAACTCTAGAAGACTCATGGTAACTCGAATTAATAATCCCACGAAGAAAATCCAAATTAAATAGTTAATCTTTGACTCTAAAGACATGAAATTCAAAGAAGCTAAAAATAGTCTCCATATGTATTGAATTTTATGGCATATTATGAATACAGAACTGTAATTCTTATAGAAGAAAAGTACTAACAATAAATTTAAATGGACAAAACTTAAAAAAGTTAAAAGAGTATCCAATAAATCTATTTAAAATGTGGAGATATAACCTTACGCAGCTTATAATATTCACACGTGTTAACCCGAAGGTGCACCACGTGACAGAGAGTTCTAGCAGAGCCGCGAGTGCTCCATAGCTCGAACATATCCTACTTCCAGCACTTTCCAGTCACCAAATGTTCCCAACACAAAAGCTCTTATATAAAACCATTTCAGGCATAGCGTGAAACAACATCACTGAAGAAGCAGAAATCAAAATCAAAGATGAAGCCAATTGACGATAAACAAGAGAAGGTGACGATCAGAGCGGTGGGCCGCGACGAGGAAGGAAGAAAGACGGTGGAGAAGAGAGAGGTCGCCACTCACAACATCGACACCCTCAAGTACGTCGAGAAGAAGCTCATCAACAAGGGTATCCAGCGCCAGGACCGCCACCCTTCCGACGGCATCGGCATCGGACGGCCGCCTCCAAAGTCCGGACACGGCGGCAAGTTCACTTGGGAGGGCCCCGCTGACATGGCGGAGAACGAGCTGATGGCGGCGCCCGCGGCCATCGACGAGGGGGACCCCAACTACGAGGACGGCGAAGAGAAGGGAGAGGAGGTGGCGGAGTTGGTGGTTGGGGAGGTTGAAGTGGCGAAGGTTGGTGAGGAACGCGACGGGGTTGCTAGGGTTGACATTGATCCTCGCCTGAAAGTTAACTAACTAATTAACCATCATGTTATTTGGTTTGCTAATGCAAGTTGGTTTTCATGTTTTCCTTTTACGTAATCTAAATTTGTAATGATAAATCAAAGTAGTGAATTGTGTTGAACTTGTTTTTCCTTCCAAAAATAAATTTCTTTTTAGCTCCATTCATTATCATTCACGTATTAAAGAGATTGATTATCTTGATTGGATTTTGTTTAACTTCTATATTTTTTATAAAGCAAAATCATCTAATCAAATATTACTTTTTCCTAAATATTAATTTTGACCGATAAGCGCATATGATAATTCTTTAATTTTAAGACTAGGATATTGTAAGAAAAAGTAGTATTAAATAAAATAGAAGTTGGTAATTCTTTTATATTTTGAAAGAAAATTATAAAGTACAAAGTACAAAGTATGATTTTTTTTAACAAAAGGAAAAAGATAGAACATTATAACCCGAAGAGCTATGGTTCAAGAGTGTATCGAATAGCCTTTTCCTTTGTGATGACTCACTATGTGATAAATTTGGGGAAAAAAAAAGTACTCCTATTAGTATTCTGAAAATCTTGGTAATAGAAGGAAAGAAACAAAAAATACTTGCATTGAATTATTAGAATTATATGTTCAACAATCTCAGAATTCATATCCAAGATACTCGTCAAATTTTAGTCCAACTATTAACGTAATTTTTGTGTTAACAATAAATATGTAAAACAAATATTTTATGCTTTTTTTTAAAACTATGTAGGCTTTTTCTCATAAATGATTAAAAGTTATTAGTATTTTCAATGTAATTAATCATGGTATAATGTTTATAATATAAGCATTAATTGTTCATAAAAAAATTTAATATAAGCTTTATATCATTAAAAATAATTAAAAGGTCACATAGGTAAGATTTTAAGTTTCTTTATATATTTTTTATTAATATTTTGTTCTACGTCACAATTGCCATGTCATGACAGTTGTAAGGTTTAACAGGAAAATTGATCTGGCAGAAATTTAAATGTAGTAACATAAACAAAGGTTCAGGAAATTCACAGTAGAAGCCACGTGAATTTAAAAATTCGAGTAGATAGGACAAAAATTCCATTGTTGCAGCAACTTCAATATATAAATATAAGTAAGTTTTTGTTTCTTAAATACTCGAGAAAATAATGTAAAACAACGGTAACAGATCAAATTGCAAGTAAAATTAACAGTATTCTTCATTATAGGGAAACGAAGCATCTTCAACATGAGCATATAAAGTCTTGAGCAAACCTTAACACATAATATTGCCGCAAAATGCGGTTATTTAATATTATAAAAGCAAGAAAGAACACAAAAAGATGAAGTACTGGATTCCTTCATTCCTTAACTATCTTTGATGCCCTCTTTGCGAGAATAGATTCTTTGACACGGGAGTAAAATTTCCAGTCAGAATGAGCAGCAGTAACAGCAGGTTGGCCAAAAGGATGTTCCTTCACGTAAGAAGGAACATCACGAGCATCAGCAACACCTTTCAGATACAGGCACAGTTCACCTCTTGGATCTACAATTACAATAAAACAAATTACAAAACGGAGATATCATCTATTTAGAAATTCAATGTATATTCTCACCTAGTGCTCTATCAGCAACATCGTTGACATCATATGATTCAGGGAAAATGGCTGAATTATCCTGTATTTATGAATAAATATTAAACTTGTCAATCATGAATTCAAAAGCTTAAGAAAATGGTTTCTTTCTACTTACGGGGTTGAGAAAACCCTTGTAGGGTTTGTCATCAATCAGCAGAGTATTAGACGCAGAAAAAGGACCTCCTTTCTTGATATTTTCCCATATTTTATTCAACTCCTTGAAAAAAAGGGGCTTCGAAGCTTTTTCTATGGACTTGAATCCAGAATCAGTACATTGACGTTGATCCTAAACAAGTTCACGAACCACTTATCAGAAAAAAGACACTAAAGAAACGTTACCCTAGTTAATTATACAAGAAATATTTGCTCACCCAAACAAATGAGATTTTCTTTCTTAAAGGTCCAATGGCATACTCTAAAACAGCATCTATGTTATGCCTGTTCTCATGGGAAAACATTGTACAATTAAAACATGAACATGAAATAGGATTGAAGGAAAAGAAAATCTAAGGAAACACTTACTCCATTGCAGAAGACCAAATACCAACTTCAAATCTTTCGAAGCAGAACTCCATAAACTCCACACTGAAAGGTCTCTTGAAAACTACAAGATTATAAGTATAATAATCATGTTTAGATTGTTCGCTAAAAATGATATAAACAAACAACTTCCACGTTTAAATTAACTAGTGTTGTGGATAATATTGCATAGGTTTGAACTCGTGTATTTACATACCAAGATAGCCTCTATAGCGGCCATCAGCGGAACGACGAATTCCACTTTTTTCAGATCGATGAATCCTATGAAACAGTAACCCATTAAGGTTCATAACAAGCAACTTCTTCCCGGGTCCAAGATTCAGTTTCTCCAAAGGGAGATCCAATTCTGTTGCACAATCTTGTGTTTCATCTTCATCTTCAGACTCAATAATCTTCTTGTTCTTTCCTACCATTATCCCAGGGAAGAACTTGAAGTGTTTAAACTTGGTGATACAAACCGATGCACTCACTGTACTTGATTTATAGTGGTGGAAACATAGCTTTTCGTATTCCAATATTCATCAATTAAATGATGAACGTTAAACTCATTCAATTCTATCTACCTTTTTGATTTAGGAAATCTCAAACGTTACCCTTATCTTTGCTGAGTCACTGCATTGGAAATCTTAAAACTACTCTTACTGGAATATGAAATTCATAGTTTCTCTGTATCAACTTATAGTAGATTAAGCATGTAAGTTTTACTTGGTGAATTACAACAGACTCTTTAATCATTATTGAAACTGTTTCTCTAGTGCGCAGTACACTTTACTCATTATCAAAAGGTTTTTTTTTTTTTTTTTCAACCTTAGATTTTATATATTTAATATGTGAAAGAGTATTTTATATTTAAAGAATATTTATTCTAACTTTTTATTTTTAATACTTTCTTCTCATTATTTTTAAGTTATCATCATTTTTTAGTAAAATGACTGTTTAAAGAAGGTACAAATGTATAAAATTAAATTTTTAAAAAATATATTTTAGTTTTATTTTTTAACTGATACTCTTAAAACAACAATATATATTTATTGATAATACAAGTATTTTTCAGAAATAAAAAATTGTTACGTGTGATAAAAATTTTCTCCCGAAAAATTATCATAAAAATCATATTTATCATTACTTATAATTAAATGATTTCAAACTATTAATGTATAAAAATTAAACTGAAATTGTTTAACAAAAAAATAAGCATTAATCATATATAAAAAGATATCCATATAATATTTAAAATAATTATACTTGAAATAAATAAATGAAATAATTATATTTAATAGTTTATTTCAAAATTTTAAATGATATATGTCAGATTTTTCATAATTTTTAATATTATTATAAATATTGTAAATAAATATAATTAATGCAACTATAATTACTTTTACCAACACAATTGAAGAAAGATTTATTGTATAATAAAAAAAATTATGATCATGGACCTTGAAATCTTAGTTAAGTTAAAACAAGTTTATTACAATAGTGTAATTTCTAATATTTATGTTATAATTTTATTATTTAATGTATAATATTCAACTTATAAAAAGTATATTAATTTTATTTTAATAAAAATTGAAATTTAGTTCCATTACGTCAACGTTCACCAATAATTGTAAAATGTTTTTTCACAATAAAGATTAAAACAAAGTTTTTTAATATAAAATATCTATACAAAAGTTTAAGATAATGTTAAGAGTAATATAAGAAATTCAAACAGTAAAAAATTATACATAAATTAGTAATTGAGATTTGTAATTTGAATTTTTACACCTTTTCATATTTGATACAGTGAATTAATCAGAAATCATGAGAATACTTTGTCGGGATCTACTTATTACCGATGTTTCAATAGCGTTGAGTGTGAGATAAAATAAAAGAAAATTACTATTTGTCTGATTTGTGATTGTGGTTTGATTGGATTTAAAATCATTTTTATATGAGAGCATATATGATACGAATTTTATTTTCAAATGACTATTTTGAAAGTTAAATTTGGTATTATTTCTAACAATTGATAACATAAAAATATTTAAACGTGAAAACTAAACTTTCTTTTCATTTTTATTATTCTCGCTTGAATTTAAAAGAGAAAATAAATAAATTCAAAGTCGTTGTTTCTGTGGAACTGTGAGAATGGGCCTTTTCTAAGTCCGAATTCTTCCTCCACCCCCATATCCCACCTCAATACTTACCGTTAAAAGACAATTATACCCTTAACTAAAAAATACAAAGACAAAAATATTCTTCATCCCCTTCATTCTTATATCTGGTTCAAACAAGATGTAGGTAACCAAATTTTTAAGTTTATTAGCAATTAGTAATTGATATTATTGATTAGAGTGGTTGATTTGGTGTTTTGGGGAGATGACAACCTGATGAGTTTTTATTTTGTTTTGGAAATGACAACCAAATGACAACTAGATAAATGACAACTAGATGACATGCTCATCCTGAGTTACATTTTTTTCCAAATGTGAATTGGATGGATTGTCATCCAGTTGTCATTTTTTTTCAAATGACAACAGGATAATATGCTCATCTGGTTCATATTTTTTAATTCTAATTTTTTAAAAATTTATTGTAATTAAATTATGACCATCCAATTAAAATGTGTTGTCACTTATCACCACCCAATTAAAATTAATGTAGGTAAAAGTAAAAAAGAAATGAAGAGTCTCTTCTTTTGCTCCCTTTGTATCATTCCAATTTCCAACCCATTTTAAAGTAATAGTCTTGACTTCATTTTAGGAAACTCTATTTATTTTCTCATTGGGTTTCATTTCAAATTCAATTAAAATTAAATTAAATTAATTTAATTAAGGCAAATGAAGAGCCAAATAAGAGTCTCATTGGGTTTTATTTCCAATTCAATTAAAATATAATTAAATTAATTTAATTAAGGCAAATGAAGAGACAAAAAGAGTCTCATCTGTTACATTTTAGGAAGAGTCTCTTGTTCTGCATCTTCACTCTTCCTGATCAGGTTTCATTTCAAATTCAATTAAAATAAAACTAGTTAACTTTCTCTGAATAAATACAAAGACTATTAGTTAACTTTCTCTGAATAAATACAAAGACTATTAGTTAACTTTCTCTGAATAAATACAAAGACTATCATATCTGTAACATAGCATTCTAACAATTTATAAAAAAAAACGCATCAGAAAAATAAAAAAAATTAAAAATCTAATGTGAACTGGATGTCACACCCTCCGATTCTCAAAATGTTTTGTGAACCGGACGGAGTGAAGTCCGGTTCACAACTTACACACCGAATGACACCTATCTCCAATTCATCCAATTTTTATTTTTTTTTAATTTAAGAACCAGACAACTAACAATTCGGTTCTTATTTTAATAAAGCAAGAATAAATTGATAATTTTAATAGTTACTTTTGAAATTAAAAATTGTTATGAAGGTGTAGGAATGGGGTGGAGAAAGAATTCGTTCCATATCATGTTTATCCTTTACAAGTAAAGGGCCCTCCATCAGTATGCCACATTCATTAGTTAGATTGGTCTGAGTTTAAATTAAACTCTTTTTTTTTTTTTTGTATTTAAGCACCAATATTGTTATATCTTGTTTGGACCTTTATTTGCTATGAGAAAAAAGTCAAATGTTCATTAAATACATGCATTTTTTGGTTTTTATTATTATAATTTTTCTAAATAACATTGTTTTTTCTAATTTCTTGCTTACCGAAGTTCATTTTTCACCTGACTAATATTATTGTTTGCTATTTTCCTTAGTTTTCATTTTTAATGTCACCTTTCATTTTTAAGCAATGATCTGAGAAAAGTTTATCACTGGTTATAAAAACACTTGAAGGGAACCATTAGTAAAACTTTGTCTTTTGTAAGAAGGAGTCCAATAACAGTAAATATCCAATTCCTCAGACAGCATAGTCCTTCATATGTACCTATGTCAAAACTTAATCATGTGAGTAACGACAAAAACTGTGTATAAAATTTATGCTCCGATAGGGTACGTGTTATTTACAACACAAAATACAATATTACCTAAATTTGTTTGATCAAGAGAAGTATCTTAACAACGACTGAAAATAATGCTATGGACCAACATAAAATTTTATTAAATTAAGAAAAATTAAATCCAAAAACTTTAGGGAAAAAGCATTTTACTGTAGGCAAATTCATTCATAATTCTAGATACAAACAATCTAACCAACCTTTTTTCTTTAGTTTAGGAACAAGAAGATTTAATAGGGAGATAAATTTTAGGGAGTCTAAACGAAAAAAACAAATATTAAAAAGAAAATAAAAAAAATGTTCAGATTTCATCTTTATCGAATTTGAATATTATAACAGTAGATATAAATATAATTGAACAGGTTAGGTTCACTTACTTTTTTATTTTTTCATTTTTAATAATTTAATTTAACACTTTTTGCATTGTTATTACTTTCTTTATTAAATTCTAATGAAAGTCTATGATTGCTTTATTTTTTATTCCAAATAGAAGTTTTTTAGAATAGCAAGATTAAAGGATATTTGTTTGAGTAGATATAACAAACAATATCCTATCCACAATTGTTAAAGAATTGCATTTAATTGATTTTAACTAATATTTTCTTTCAAGATTTTATTTAAGAATTTCAGTCCTATAATTATTTGAATTTGTCCATCATTATGTCAGAGCTTCTAATAACAATCAATGGAGAATAACATCAGAATTATCATCACAATACCATAGACAAAGTTAAAGTAATAGATGCATACCCAATCTTTCTTTTGCTCTGTATCTCTCCATTTTTAAATTAAGTTGGTCCATTACCATGATAGACATGTTTCTTTTCTAAATTTAGAAAATACTCAACAGATCCTAATTAGAAATTAAGAAGAAACACTGGAATTCAAGTTAGTCATGCATAGGATACTACTTCACTTAATACACTACTCAAAATATCGTACCACTTTACTGTGATACTTCGACTTTTCAAAAATAAATATTATAAAAATTATAATTTATTACAACTTTTTATTCATAAATAAATTTAATATTATATATAAATTTTACTTATAAATCTATTTCATGCAAATTTTATTTATAAATAATTTACCTATAATTCATAAATAGTTATTTACAGATCTTTTGATATATAATATTAATAATTCATTTTATTATTATTATTATTATCATTATTATTATTATTATTATTTTTAATATTAATAACAATACTATTAGTATTATTATCAATAATATTAAAATTATTCTTGTTATTATTAATATTACAGATATTAAAAATAATATCAAAAGTTAATGTTAGTGTAATAATTATAAAAAAAATAAATCTAAATACGTAATTTATCTATTTTTTTAATAAAATAATTAATTCACATTTTACGTTAAATTTCACACGTAATAATTCTTTACTCTCGGTAAATTCCTTTAAATATATTCCCGCTTCGTGACATTAGATTTATTTATTATTTTATTCTATATATAAGGGTAGAAAAATAATTTATACGTACCTAAAAAAATTAATAGGTAATAGAAATTTATAAAAAAAATTAAATTTGTATGTAACTATTCATAGGTAAAAAATATTTTATATGCAAATTTTAACCTATAACTAAAATTTTGTAAGTAATTGTCCAATTTTTTGTGGTGATAATAAAAAAAATTAGTCTCCAATCAAGTCAATTAAGGAAAACCTTAATAGAAAAAAAAATTGACGGGACTTCAATTTAAAAAAAAAATACCTTAAAATAGATTAATTAATCAGAGTGGCTGATTCAAACCATTCTTTAAAATACTAGGAATTGATAATTCAAATGGTTCTCGCATAAAATTCAAGTGGCTGATTTTCACGTTAATGTCGGATTTATTATTTAAGCGACAATAAAAGTTATATGAACGTGAAAATCAGTTTGAGAATAATTTATTTAATTATTTATCAAAATATTGACTAGTTTAGGTCTTATTATTAATATATTTTTGTAAAAAATGTTATTAATCTTATTGAAATGTTGAAATTCACAATATGAATAACTGGAATAAAAGAAGTTTTCATGATGATATTCAATTAGCAAATAGTGATATACAGTAGAAGAATTCTCAACCAATAGCTCAAATATAACAACACGAGAAGTGTAAGAATGTACCTCATTGGATATTCATTCCTATTATGGATTTAAGATATATTCATTGGATACTTCATCTTGTTCGACCTATAACCTCCTAGAAAAAGCCTTTTTCTTCCACGCCCATTGGCCACGGATCAAATAATGAAGAAGCCAAAACCTCCGTATAATCATCCTACATGTAAAAAGAGTAATGAGAGTTATCTTTTATATTCACAACCTGGGACTACTACCATAAGAAAAAAAAAATAAGAACACATATATCGTTATTTAGCTATATTTTTAAAATTATATTAAACTTTATTTATCTTCACCTTATTTTTTTATATAATTACTATCTTGGGTGCCAAAAATCGTTCCAGAGGTACATCTTCTTATAATACTCTAATGTCATCACTCAAACTCATCTATACATTGAAAAAAATAAAATACATTATTTTTCACATTTAAGTAAAAACAAGTATCAAGTGAATGCATGTAAAGAAAAAAAGTTATTAAATCATATAATTTTTTTTTAATTTTTATAATATAGAAAGCATATCATTTGTAGCTTTTTTAAGCTGTCTTTGTTATTAGGTTTAGGTGTGTAGAGTTTGAGAGCAACAGATGTCAAATTGAACAGCATAACCATTAACGTTGAAGCCAGTTAAATGGATCTAGGATTTGTTGAAGTTTTAAGGATTTAAATAATAAGTTGGAGGTGAGCTTTCTATTGCATTAATCAGAGGTCATGGTCGCAACATGAACTGAACTAAAAACTTGCGATTGAAGAACTTTGAAATTTGAACGGTTGAAGAGGTGAAGTATAAAAAGGGACGTGTTAGGGGTTACGGTCTTAGGTTGGAGATGTTAGGGAATTTTCAATGTAGTTGCAGTGTCATCTTGTGCTTGCCACCAAAGTTCAGAAATGTTAATGATTGAAGTGCAGGTGGCACATTAATTTACGAAGCATTGTGTGAAGAAGGGGTAATTTTTAACCACGGAAAAGGAGTCGCCGCTATTTTTTATTGGTTGCTTGCCACACATCACATTCCATTTGTCTTTGCTACTAAATTGAAATGAAGTGTTGAAGCGATCCATGTCTCCCAATTACTCAGCTTTCAAGAAACGGAATCCTTGTTTTAACAAAGCTGGTAAAGTGTTACTGCACATGAAGTTATAAGTAAGTTTAATTTTTATATTAGTAAGTAAAGTTTGAATAATATAAAATAAAAAAAATTATAAATATATAATTTTCAAATTTTGGTTGGAATATGGTAGATTTAACTCAAATCTCATTATATATGTTATAGAATCTTTTCGAATTATTTCTATCCTTCACTTATAAATTAGGCAGGATGTTTGAATTTAACGAAGGAATACAGCCTACAAATTAAAATCGAAAGATACATTCTTTAATATGTTTTATTACCAAAATGTGTGACTATGCGGAAATTAAAATAAAAAAATGCATTCTTCAAAATACTTTATTACCAAAATGCATTGATTTTATACGAGTGCAATGATCTGAGCCACAAAAATGGATGAAATTGAAAGAGCATATTTGGTTAATTGTTCCTTTATGTCTTAGGTGCATGAGACTATCGAGGAAACTATCTGTTGTAATCATTACCATTAGGTTGATAACTAATCATAATCCGAGGTTGATTAATCATATTGATCTGGCTATTTACGCTAATCAATGGTACTGATCTAGTGTTAACCTATATGTTTAAGAATATTAATCATTTAGAGTATTATTTACTGAATGTTTTTGTATTAATTAGGACTTGACTAGTAAATATTACCCCATAATCAATACAAATACGTTGCTAAAATAAAATACTTTTGCTTAAACGATCTATGTTATCAAATTAGGGGAAGAATTTTTTTATTTTTTTTGAATGATTTCATTTTTGGTTGGTTGAAAATCAATTCAAAGAAATGATTATTATTTTAAAAAAAAAAATTCAAGCTAAACTTTTATTTAGCGAAAATCACTGTCTTTATAACTACTATGAAATCCCTTTAAGTGAAATTAATAGGTACAACAATGATTACTCACCATTTAAATCTTGTTTAAGTTTCACTGAAGTAAAAATTCTCTCGTAATACCTAAAATTAAATTTTAACATATTATTCAATGCTTTTCAAAAAACCAGACTAACCTTTGGTATCAATTTTAATATATAATAATCTTAATTTCTACCTATTTGTACAATCAAAACTATAGTTTCATTGCTAATTCAAAATTCAGTCTATCAAAACTCAATTTCAACCAAAAATCAATAAAATTCAACAACTAAATTTAGTTCAAAATCAACCGATATTTATTCAAGTTTGAATTTCAATTTACTTAAACTAAAACAAGATAATGGTTAAACATGGTTCAATTCCTCTTACATGACACTGGTTTGCTTTCCAAACAATTGGAAAAAATACCTAAAAAAATCTTAATATCCTTATAACCCTAAACTACACCCAATCAACAATCTAAGTACAAATTTAAAATGAGACAAAACAATAAAAAAAATATTCTCAATTAGTTTAACTTGTGAAATCTTATAATTCTTGTAACATCCCAAAAATGTATATTGTTTAACATACAGTGAATCCAACAAAAGAATCAAATTTTCAAAATAAAGTCTACACTCTTACACATACTCCGACATCTGCATTTATATCTGCTCAAGTACATAGAACAATCATCGCAGTTTACAAAACAACAAGCAAAGCAAGGGTAAGTTAGTGAAAATAAAATTTTATAATATAATCAATACATAAATAAAGAGCAAACCATATTAGCTATTCACAAGAATTTCTTAAAAGATTAACATATAAGTTTCAATACTAAATATATACAAATAGAACAGAATATCTCAGTCATAAGAATTTCTTTAAAGTCTAGCATATGAAGTTTCAATACAAGTTTTCCGTTTTCATTTCAAGTACTCATGTCAAACGTCATATATAAAGATATCACATGAACCACATCAATACATATCGGCCACACATAGACCATATCACACATATAGGCCACACATTGACCTATCGTCTTCCTGAAAACCAATTAAGTATGCCCCTATCAGAGACTAACATCTAATCCAATACCCAAGACTTAGATTCAGCAATTCTAAGAGAAAGGATCAATTCAATACCCAAGACTTAGATTCAGCAATTCTAAGAGAAAAGATCAATCCAATACCCAAGACTTAGATTACCAGCGAATCTAAGAGAAAGCACTAATCCAATACCCAAGACTTAGACTGTCATTCGAATCTAAGAGAAAGGATTAATCCAATGCCCAAGACTTAGACTGCCATTCGAATCTAAGAGAAAGGATTAAAGTAAGCTCAAACATTCAATACCGAGTCTCACCAGTGGTCCCGGTGTGTATGAACCCCCTCACAGCTTCTCACCACCTAATATCTTAGTCTATGTGACTTAGATCATCAGTGAAGCTTGAGGATCTATGTTAAACATAGACATGCTATACTTAATGTACACAAACAAGCACAACTCATACAAAAATCAAGATGATCAAACTTATTCAGTACTCAAGGACCAGTCAGACCTGCAAGAAAGACTTGAGCACTGATAGTCACATATTCAAGTCTTTATCTGAGTTCTATTTAAAAGTAACTAAATAGTATAAAATAAGTTACTAGCTTCCCTTACCTTGTGACAATTTCCCAAAACAATTCCTCCAAACTAGCTAGTGGCACTAACCCAATCTTTAGGGATCTAGAACAAGTCATCATAACAAAACCAAATTTCAGTATAATCTTAATTAAGTTGAGAGAAATACTTTTCTCAACTGTCCCTACTAAGGAAAAACAGAGATTAAGGGATCTTTAGAGCAAATATGGACTTACTCTGTTTGAAATTCTGATCGGTTAGAAATGATTCTTAACTCTTCAGGTACTGCAGGGTGTGATCAGATTCTAAAACAGATGATGTATGGAGGGAGAAAAGTTAGAGAGAAGGGAGAGAGATTTTGAGAATTTGAGAAAGACATAGAGGAGAGAGAAGAAAGCTTACGGAGATACAGGACGTCACAATTCTCGTAAGTGAAATCAAAAAGAAAATTTTATAAAATACTTAATGTAAAGATGAAACTTATCCTAAAACAAAATATGATTGAATACGATTAATCTATTTAAGACCACCTAAATTATTCAAGAAAATAATAAAGAATAACTTCAAAAAGTTAAAAAGAAAACAAAAAAAAGTAAAGAAAAAAACTGAAAAAAATAATGAAATTTGTAAATAAATAACTAATAATTTAAACTTTATTGTATATATTTAAATACAACTTTCAGTTTTAACCTTTATTCTTTTAAAGTCATTCGTATTAAATAGGAAAATCAAATGTTACATTCACTGGTTTGGAGATAAGTTAGGTTTTTTAAGTCAAACATGTACCAGACCATTTTTCAACTAAATTGATTGAACTTATTTGTCTACTAATATAGAATGATTAAAATTGAAAAAGACTCCTAAAAAAACTGAATTACTTTGACTTAAACAATTGAGCATTTAAAGGAATTGTAAAAGAAAATATCACAAAAGGAATAATAACTGTGACATCTAATAAATATATATTAAATTCATTACTATAAAATATATATTTTTTCAATGCGTGATTTAAAATAATTGAAGTTAAAAATTCAGTGATATTTTTAAATAAATACAAAATGTTATATTAATTATAGATTTAACTGATATAAAATTTTTATATCTATTGAAAGTTAGAGTCCATGTTAAAAGCATTTATTACATCAATTAAACTTTTAATCAATGTAAACATCTTATACAAAATTAGGCTCTTAGATTTTATATTTCAGACAAATTTTCATCTTTCCCTCAGAACCCCCTCAATCCAACTTTACCCTACCTCCCATGGGTGTGTCTTATTGTTCAGGATAAGACTAGCTTCTTATCTAAACAATTTTTTTTTTTCTAATGGTCAAGGATTTTGATATTACTCGTCAGACAATTTGAAGGAAGGAAACCACATGAAGATATTCTCCAATATATCAAGAATCAATTTACACCATCTTAAAAAATAAGTTAAAACAACAAATTTGTGACTTTTTTTTTTTTTGTAAATTGTTTATCATCATTTGCATTTCTACCAAATGAAAAACTTTCAACTCAAACTTAAATCATTAACGTAAACGACAATAACATATAACATGCTCACCTTTTTGTAAAAAAAGAATCAACATACCTACGACAAGGACACACAACCACCAAGATATATCAATTTATTATATTTTTTTTAATGTTGTTATAGTAATTAAAAATATACCATAAAAATAAAGTTTAGATATACTATTTTAAATTAGTAAGTAGAGTGTTTTTTTTTTTTTTTTTTGTGTGTGAAGCATGGGACGATAAACGTTAATAACATCTTTTTTCGAAAAAAACTCTTTGTTATTATTTTAAATTTATTAAAAATATTAAATTTAGTCTCACTAACAATTTAATAAATTTCTTATAGGTTTATAGTTTTCAATAATAATAATAATAATAATAACAATAATAATGTGTATTTATGCTTGCATGTGTGCTTTTTTATAGATGTCAAAATAGATTTAGTTTGATGAGTTAGATAGTATGATCTATGATTCAAGTCAGATTAAACTTAAAATCCAATGACTTAAACAAGAATAGTTTTTTTTTTTTTTTTTAGTTTTACTCATTTGATGGAATGTCTATGGGAAAAAGTTGACCTGATCTTTTATTTTTAAGGTATATCGAAACGTACTTGTTAAATGTATTATTAAATCATTTTTTATTTAGCTATAGTAATATGAGAAGGTTGGAGAGATAAATAAAGTGTTTATATATTTAAAATATATTAAAAGAACAATTAACGTCTCGCATCTATGAAAGATGCGAATATTACGTTACCTTGTCCTACCTCTTATGTTCAACTTTACACTCTTATCCCCTAACAAATTAAGTTATATAACATTCCACTCTATTCTTAATTTTTCTATTAAAATTTCATTAGTTTTTTTGCAAAAAAAATGTTATTACCAACATATCTTCTAGGTTATAATATCTCAAAATATGCTATTATTACAGTATTATACTAGCCTATGCTGTCTTAAGATATACTTTATTTCTCTGAAGAGATAAATATAAAAACTTGTCAACAGATCGTCATTTAAATTAGTTTCAAAGAATCATTTGAATAATAAATAATAAAATTATGTTAAAGAATGATTTGAAGTTCAATCTTCCATCAGGGAGTTTGTTTCTGTATATTCAAAACTTTCATATCATTAAGAGAATCAATATGAAATTTGTTAATTTTTTCCTTGACCTTTCTAGACATTTTTAAAAGAAAAATTATAACAAAAAATTAAATTCAGATGTCATGATTGACCTCGTAATCTTATACTTGTTGAACTCAAATAACATTTTTTAATAGATAAAAATATATCACAATTCTTACCATTTTTTTATGATAATATAATAATTTTATATACAAGAATAATTCTTTTACCGGAAAACTAATTGTTAATATAATCCCGCAATAAGAAAGTGCCACTAAATTATTTTTTTATAACATATTTTTAACAAATTGAAATTTATTGAATGTTATTTATAGCTTTTTCCGTATTCTTTTAATAATAAATTTGGTCAGACATGAACATCGAGTGTACGAAAGATAATTTAATAAATTCAGAGTATTGTGGTGAAATTTTAAGTACAATAAATTTAATTTTTTATTAAAGAATGTTTTTAATAATGTTAAGTCAAATGGATTAAATTATTTGTTTCAGTAATGAAAAACAAAGTAACACTTACATTAATTTAGAACAAGAATATAAGTTAATTTAACAGTGTTAAATTAAGTAGACTAGCTTATATATTTTAACAGAAAGAATGGAAAGTAATTTACTAATTTTATTTGGGCACTTTTATTTATTCATTTTATACTTAAATCTGCCGAAGAATATTCCTGTCACCTCTGATGGCGATATCATATTGGTATCGAAATAATTATGTGAAAAGTGTGTTTGTTATAGCACAAATAATCGGGGAAATTTGTGAAAAATAGCTTCATTCCTTTACTAAAATAAATAATAATTGACTTAGTTAAATAATATTAAAAGCGTTTCCGAGCACAGATAAATAAAAATAAACATTAACCAAAACATGCAACAATATTTTAATATCTAGCATATGTGCGCTCACAATTATTTTATTATCTATTAGGATTAAAGGGGGAAAATAAAGAATATAAAGAATATGGATAATTGAGTATTTTATTTAATTGAAAAATAAAAAGTAGTTTCTGAAATAAAAAATTTATTTATTTTCTTTCAAATATTTTAACTTAAACTTGGAATTTGTTCTCTTTACTTTTCTTTTTTTTTTTTCTAAAAGAAAGAAAGGATCAAGTATAACTAAAGTTGAATCTAACAAAAACGGCGAATCTTTCCACAATGTAGTGAACAAAAATATGTTTTTTTTTTTTTTCTTTTCTTGAAGAGATATCTATACTTAACAGTAGGTAATACCTCGAACAAGATTACTTACGGTGAAAATAGAAAAAAATAGACTTTACTATTTCATATTTTCTCAAAAAATAATTATGAATAAAAGGAGATTGGGTTAACGTTGGGTAAATTATATATTTTTAATCTCAATATATATATATATATATATATATATATATATATATATATATATATATATGTGTGTGTGTGTGAGATATTATAATTGAACACGATTTTCTTATTATTACACGGCTTCCTCAACAATATGAAAGAAAGAAAAATGTCTATCTACCAAATCAAGTCATATTATTATTAAGGAATTAAATTTAAGTATATTAGATTTTGTTTTCAACTAATAAAATTAATTAATATTTTCAATGTTTAAGACTCGTATTTTAATTTAATTTATTAAATTTGAATTAAGTAAACTATTAAGAAAACGATAAAAAGTTTCCCAAACAATCTTCATTAAAATATTCCTTCCTCACACTTATAAAATTGAACATAAATTATACGCATAAGTGAGAACTATTTATAATCCCGATCAGTGTAATTAGTGATATCATCCTTACTTATTTTATTCGTCATTTTCAATGGAACTATAGCCTACTTATAAATTAAAAAAAAATACTCCCTCAATTTTTTAAAGTGTTGTTCAAATTTTTAAGAAATAAAATAAATTTGATGGATCTCAATCAAATATGTACATGATTTTTTATTTTTTTTTTCTTTCTACGTCCCAGTAACCACATTTGTAAATTAACCAAAGATTAAGTGAATGGTAATATATAAATAATAAAAAAATATTATTTGAACTTTGAAAATAACATTAAATTTTGTTAAGAAAAATACGAAAGTGAAGGAATATATATGAAATTATACATATATATACATATATAATTTCTTAAAAGTAAAATGTGTTAGTTGATGTAATAAGTGATAAATTGACGGGAGAGGAGTTGAGTAATTACTCTAAATCAAAGAAATGTATAATTCACTTAAGGAAAAGGAATATGATTAATATAGTATTATCTCTACGCGTCAAGGATGAAAACGATTTTCCTTAATTTTTAATCAGACATGATTCCTCATAGTTGGAAAAAGAAGCTTTCAGATGGGTTGAAGGAAACTACACATTCATTTGGACTGAAACGGTGGAATATTGATCCAAAACATAAACAAGTTTCACTTTGAAGTTTTAACAAATAAGCACTGTGGAACATACGTAGATGACACTAGTCAATGAATTTTTCATCACATTGTAGCTACCTATCTCTAATTGGAGTGTTGCCTGTCATCAATCATGTATAACAGTAACAACAATCATCATAGTAATAATAATGAACAAGGAAAAATATATATGAATCTGGAAAAGCTATGCAATAAAGTAACCAAAAAATTGATCTTAGCTTAGCTGTTTGCATGACCTTTCACTGTTTTTCCTGCTAGCTTGTAGCACACCACATCTGTCCATGCCACATGCACTCGTCTTGTCAATTTATCCAATTCGAATCACTTTTTTTATGCTTCTTTCTATTATCTTTTGGTAACAAAATAAAGCAGCTTAATTATATTTTTCAACAATTAAACATGGAACAAACCATCATCACAAAATTAAGTACAATGCAGCATAAACAGGAAATTAAAATAGTTGGCATGTGGTGAAGCATCTTGCTTTGTCAACTGAAAGATTAATACAAATATCCAACACTCATTCAAACATGAGCAATGGTTTGATTTCTATATATTATACCGCAAAACAAGGTCTTTTATTTAACACAACAACAACCCTTTTCCACTTTGAGCAAGCATGTTGCATTGTTTTAGTATATATATAACAACAACTAGACTTTTTTTATTTATTCACAAATTTCCCCAGCGATCCTCATTGGTCAAAACGTGACTATATATTGTCCTCAATTATTGAAACTCAGCACTTTTCCGGGGATTACTTTGCATGTTGTTATGCTTAATAAGATTAAGAAAGAACCTTTGTTTTCTAGGTCATAAAAAAAAGAAAGAAATACGGAAGTATTTATTATATTAATTTAAAACTAAAGGGTTATATATAGTTTTATTTGAATTATTGAGAAGTAAAGTAATTGGTAGTAGATGATAGTCAATGGTGTGAAGATGAAGACGTGTGGACAACCTTGGGATTGAAGTGTAAGAAGGATATATAGCAGAATGGGGAGAAGGGTCAAGAAGAAGGTGCAATGTCCATTCACATGCATTTTTGCAAGGAATGTGAAAGTTCTGCAACCCAAATGGGGTCTCTCTACTGAACCATAATACTACATGAAACTTTTACGAGACAAAATAGAAGAAGAAGCATCAATCACCCCCACGTATGGTGTATTATGGCTTCATCGACATAACATTTGTAGGACCCAAAACACTGAATTTCCCCAAGTTAATGAATTCTACATGGTTGGTCCTTGCACTTTCTCATTGTGTTTTTTCTTTTTTTTTTTTTTTTTTTTTTTT
>Ga0209700_100848_pt1 | contig 61521 bp, 30 predicted proteins | sample SiratroredBW_FD_187528 | JGI IMG/M metagenome (GOLD analysis project Ga0209700, IMG submission 187528) | Root nodule microbial communities of legume samples collected from California, USA - Siratro red BW (SPAdes) (version 2) | ecosystem: Host-associated > Plants > Roots > Nodule | place: USA...
ATATGCTAATTTTCTTTATAATTAATTCAAAATGAAATACGATAATGCTGAATCAAGAGTAGCAAATTCAGTGCTCGGATCAATGACTTACTAGTACATGTAATAATATATATGCTTTTTTTTTAAAAATATGAATGATATATATATATATATATATATATATATATATATATATATATATATATATATATATATATATATATATATTGCTGAAAATTATTTATAAGAAGTGATTTCATAAAAGAAAATAAAAAATAACTAATTTTCTAATAAATTAAAACTAAATTTTAAAAAAATTAAAATAAGATCATTTCTAAAAATTAACTTATACAAAAACTAATCAATTTACTGAAATAAAATATTTGTACGTATATTATTTCTCAAAAATGTTATGAAAAGAAATTTATGCTCATGACTTTGAAAAACGGTTGTGATTTATGATCTACTTTTAATTCTCATTAATCGAGGTTCATCTGGGGTTTCGATCGCAGGCAATGACAAGTTTTATTGAACAAATTAATGGATTGATTTCCAGTATCATTTGATTTCTGAATGTTTACATACAGAAAGGACTGGAATCTAGACTACAACCATTTTCTATAACCTCTTCTATCCCTTTCCCTCACAATATTCTGTTCTATTTGGTGTTACAAACTATGATTCACATTTTCTTCATGATAGCAGGGCATTGTGGCTGGCACTATATATGCTTTTGACATCATGACCAATAACCCAGACCCAGTTCAAATATGCAGAAGCAGAGAGAACTTGTAAATCCTCTTCTCTGCATGGTCTTGTACCAACTTCAAGGTCAAACCAGCAATAGCAATGGCTTAAATAATGGACTCAAAGCTGCCACAAATATCTCACTTGGATCAACTGTACTCTACACTTTTTATACACGAGCCATAGGAGAAAAAGGTGGGTCTAGCACATAGGGTCCAGGAATTCCTTTCTGAATCTTAGACACATTCTTTTTCTCCTTTTTGGTCACTGAGTTCATTGATAACTCTACCTCCTCCTCAAGAAGCATTTTCAATGAATTGCATCGAGAAATCTGTTGGTTTTTCTCCTGCCCCGCAGCACCGAAGGTGGAGGTGCCATGCAAAATGGCAACACCAATGGAGAAAGCTTGTAATGGGGATAACTGTGCATGGAAATCAACTTCATATAGCCCCTCTTCAACCATAGTCATGCCAAAGGTAGGAGTTCGTTCTTTGACTCCCTATGCACCAGAAGGAGAAATAAGTATTAGAGAAAACAATCAAAAAGCTCACAAACGAAATATGTTAAAGGTAAAGCACTGAATGAAACAGAAAAGCTCCAATTCACATCTTATGCAGATGCATGTTTTTGGAATTAGACTACTTAGCAATATAGAGTCGGTATCTTTTTGTTTGGATGCTTATATCATTACTCGGAAGGAGAAAACTCTGGAGATTTAAATCATCAAAAAAAGTAAAAGAAGAGTAAATGTATGACTATTTTGAAGTCTTTTCACCTAAAGAGTTTATGTGAAATTGAAACTTTACCTGAGTAAAAAGTTCCAGAGTTTGATATTCCTCCATAAGAGAGCGGTTAGCAAATTGAACACTAGGATTGCCTAAAAGAATAAGGGGACAAGCCATGTCCCAGCCACCACAATCACAACCTCCACCATGTTTCCATCGATCAAGTAATGATGAAGGACCCTGGCTTTCAGCACTTGGCAAGCCATGGTTGCCAGTTGGTAGTACCACCTTCACCTGTTCTAGGACTTTTCCATTATGAAGGCTTTTTCTACTCTGCTCCACCGCTGAGGAGAGGTCACTATGTTTGGAATACGCTTCAGCCTTTATTCTATCCTTCCTTTCGCTCTTGCGAAAAGGAATTTGCAAAACAATGGCAGCCATTTCAGGGTTTGAATACAATTCTGTGGATGACAAAGGATAAGAATTTGAATTGTCAAAACATGCATTGTTTGATATAAGCTTGCTTTTAGTTGCCAAAGTCTCTTGGTCTGGTCTCAAACTTTCTCTCTTCATTCCTACACGGGAATCTTTTAGAGTGTTAGAACAATTTTGCTCGCTACGAGACTTTTTTTCCGGTGAAACACTTTTTCTTGAGCGTGCAAGATCAAACAACACACATTCTGTCACCATGGAGTTGTCAAACATTCCAACTTCCAATTTCGAACATGAATCAGAAGAAACTAGCATCTGTGCTACCATTGATGAATCTTTGTCAGAATAATGGGACCCCAACTCAGAGACTGTACTTTTCTTTCTAGTATCCATTGAGTGAAAGGTATACACCCAGTTGAAAGCATTGTCTGATTTCCAGGTCTTTGCCACAAACACATCTTCAGGGCACTTTACCTTGAACTCATAAACTGGCAGTCCATGTTTGTTTTTCAACTCGAGTTTGCCATGAAGATGAACAGGTGAACATGATAGACCTGAAAACTGGATATCTCTATTGATAAACTCGGAAATAATGTCAGAATGGTTTGTTGTGTTAGAGAAGTCATTTAGCAAAGATCTCTGATAAGTCCTGTTTTTTGTACCATTTCTAGTCCCAGTTAATTTGACCTCAGTAGTTTCCAGCACACAACTCACTGGACTTGTCAAAGTTTTTGACTTTGTGAATGAATTTAGCCTTTTCCTTATAGAGGTGAGTGAGACTTTTGGACTTGCTCTTGGGGAGCAGTCACTCTCGGATGGAGATTGCATGCGAGAGATTTCAACCATAGAAGAGACTTGCTTTCGTAATCCATGAACTGAATCATTTTCAAGATGATAACTACCATCGATTAGTGAGCCAGCAACCTTGTCACCTCTGATTTCTGTATTTATAGAACCAATCCCTTCCCAAACATCCGAATTTAAGCAAAATTCAATATAGCCATTTGAAGTCTTGTTCTCCATTCCAACCCAGGAACCAGAAACAGATGGAGATGGTGAACCTAAATTTGAGTCTTGAGATATAACTGAAGGTCTCTCGTCCACACTTTCATCATCTGAACCACACAGAGAATCAACAACACTACCTGAAAAAGAGGCATCACTACTCCTAGATGAAATTTCTATTTTTTTCCTTCCCCTAATGGTGCCCATTTTCTTTACACTTATAACTTGCTCTGAAGTCTCATACATGGAACCTTTTCTCATTTCTAAATTACCTTCCATTCCATGAGATCTACAGGGAAGGCTCTTATGTGAAGAAGAATTACGGAACCTACCAAAATTGATATCAGCAAAGTTCTCTCTTAGTTTCAAAAAATCATCTTTCCCAGTGGGTTTCCCATTTTTATATATTTTCTTCACATTCAAACAATATTGCTGCGATGGAAGAACAGTATCGGGACTAAGACCCACGGAACACTTGAAGTTCAGATCGAACTCCAATTCTTGCCCCATTCGTAGACAACAACCCTGCAATGCTATTCAAAGGAAAAAAAAAAGGTGATTACGTTGCAAGAGAGAGATCAAATTGAACTTGACACAATGTTGCATTTGGTGTGCAGTTGAAAGAGCTTTAAATCTTATTTTTTGCAACTAATCTCCCAAAATATTTAGCTCAGCTTCCCAGACAACACAGAAATATCAATAATGTTCGGCCCCTGAATTTTAACATAAACTGCTGAAAATCAAAATTGAAACAGAATGTGACAACATTTCACAACAAACTGCTAATTGCAAGTAAGAAACGCCACCTACACTGACAACAGATATCTACAAACTTGCAATTGCAAACAATTATTACTGTGAAGGAAGAAAGCGCCCCGCCAGTGTAGTCAGAAGTTAGAAATTGACTTGAAAATAACAATTTTTATTCCCCACATAACAGTAGAAAATTACAAGAAATGAAAAAGCAGTAAAAGGGAAGTGCCATACTGAAGTAGTTGTTGGAGAAGTGATGAAGAGAATGAGTGTCAACACACAATCATTGTCTCCAAACTTGATGAAAAAGTCTCCAAGAGTATAACCGAAGAAAGAACAATCCTTCTTGGCTCCATGGAAAATCAGAATTCCAAAACAAAAAGCAATGACAGTGGGAAGAAGAAGAAGAAGTGAAGCATGATAAAGGGTGTGCAAAAGTGAAGTTAGAACGGTAAGTAGAGAACAGAGAGGAACAAACAATCAACTCTCTCTCGCATGAAAAGGAGGGGAGAGAAGAGACAGTGAACAGATGATCTTCTGTACATGTCTACCAAGACTAAAGCTAGTGTCCTCAAACACCATCATTATGTTGTGTTCTCTTTTTCTGTCTTTTTTACTATTATCATTTACCAGGCTAAAATTCTTCCTTTTTCTCTTAAATTTTCTTTTGCGTATTCAATTTTATCCACATGTCATAAAAATGTTGAATATACTCTTTAATTATTAAAGTATATGCAGTGTAACTTTTTATTCAACTACAATAGAAAAAGACAATAAAACTCATTAAAATATTCTGTTACCTGAGAATAAAATAAAATATTTCAATAATAATTAAAAATTCAAATATATAAAAAAAAAGAGTTAATTTTATTATTATTTGCCTTTTTCTTTTGTCTCACTCACCGATCAGCATGTGGGACCAATGGAGCACGGTAAAGTAAAGTGAAAAGACCAATAACCCCATAAAGGAATAGAGCAATTCCATGAAATCAATAATTCATCTCTGTGCCTATAATGATTGTGAGATAATAAGAGATGATTTTTGGTCAATTTTGTGGACAGTGATGCCCCTTCCTTGGTTTCTTCAGAGTGTTACAATTATACATGCCAATGTGACGTCATTTGTAATATTTTTACTATCTTCATTAACGTGTTGAAGGTTAAAACACAGAAACAATATTTAAACTTTTAAGAAAGTGATACAAGATTATTGTAAGAAAAATATAAAATCATTTATCATATAATTCAAAACTTAAATGTTAATATTAGGATCTTACACATTGTTTTGACCATAAATCTACAAGATACTACTAATCCACATCACCACAAGATACATTCACATCTTATAATTTATGAGTATTAATTAGCTTATGAATTATGTACCGGCAATAAAGTTTCATGATATGGTGGTAGTGATATTCACCGTTCATCATTTATGTACCGGCAATAAAGTTTAGCTAACTTTTTCCCTTTTTAGCTCTTAATATTAAAATTGAGAGATTAAAAAAAGGATAAAATAGTCATTGTACTAGAACTATGTACTGTATGAACAAAAAATCAGGTTCTAGATGTAACTATAACAACATAATGTCATGGATAATATGCTTCCCAAAAATATGGTCCATATAAGATTTTAGGTCTTCTGAAAAAAAAAATTGAGTGTTATTTAAAATAACTTTATTGATATAAAATTTATTATTGTGCTCGGTTAAAAGAATTAAACTTTTAGGAAACTTAAATACAGTAATTTGAATTATGTTATTTTAAATTAATTCATTTTTAAATATTTATTTAAATGTCAGGTTTATTAAATTTTAATTTTTTTATTTAGATAAAAATTATTTCGATAAATATATGGATTATTATTTCGACTATAAACACATTGATAAAAAGAATAATAATTACATATTTAAAAAAAAAAATCTAGTTGGCATCTCTAAAAAAAGTAATTTCATTGATTGAGAAAGTGTCAATTAAAAATAGTTGTTCTGACCAGATAAATAATAATTTATACAAAAACTGATTAAAAATTATGACTTATATTAGTCAAAAGATAATCTTATTGACATTGAAAAATAGCTCTATCAATTTTTTAAAAATTATCCAAAAACATTATAAAATATTTTAAATGCTTCTATAAAAGTAAATTATCCTTAAAAAAAATTCCCTAAATAAATGTATATTTGAAGGATATTTCTTTTTGTTGGTAACTGACACGGGAGCATGGAACAAATTTCACAATGGTTATGTTGATAGGTGTTGGAAGGTAGACTTCCAAGTTCTTAAGTCATCGTATTAGTGTGATATAGTGAGATTCACAAGAAAAAAACATATAATATTCAATATATTATTTGCATGTCATTATAATGCTTCTAAAAATAGTATGACTCTTTAAATAAATGTACATATTTTGATAATTGTATTTATATTCTTGACTCTGATAGTTACTTAAAATTATCTTCAATAAAAAGCATATGTTTGGTAAATTATGCAATAATTGATAAACATATAAGACAAAAAAAAAAAAAAAAAAACAGTACCATCATATAATTGGTTAGGATTGAATCGGTTTTCAAATCCATGAAACTTGATGAAATAAATAAAAGTTTTACCATCAATTCTAAAGTATTAATATATCATGCGATGTTATTCCTATCAAAGTACAGAATTAAATGGGTGTAGTCGAAACCAACATAGTTCCAACCTTTTTTACTACACTATATATGTATTGTCACTGCTATTACAAAACTGATGATGAGAACAACAAAAGCAAAAGGTAAAAATCTGAAACAATAACAGAATGAGCTACAGTGGTTGTCGGAAGTTAGGCTGAATGAGGGAATGGGATGGTTAATCAAATAAAAAATTAATATAGGAAAGGACTTGTGGATAAGTTTATTTTGTGAAAGCCCAATTTTATAAAAATGACGTTGAAAATGTTACTTGTATATAGGTAATTTTAACAACCATTACAGTTCCACAGACAATGAGAGTTGGAAGAAAAGGTGCATGCATGAAAGACGAATGAAGGAGAGGTTTTATAGTTGCTTGACTTTGGTTGTTCCACCTTTGCTCCAAATTATGCAGACCATCTCGAGCATGCAATTGGTTCTAATTCTAAGCGACAACGTGAGTCATGTCAAAGGTTGTCTTGCTCCAACTTTAGCATTTGTTTGATGAAAATTTGAATATCGTCACGGTGAGTTGTCACCGTCGCACTAATGGGGGCCATAATGTCCAACCTATATCATGTCATGTTACCGTTTGTTCATTAAGTTTAACTTTCTTCCAATAAACTATTTGGGCAAAATCATGAATTCACGCTGACTTACTTGGATCACGTGTTGTTGCCAACGTTATTTTTGGGTTCGTAACAATTTAGTAAATGTCATTGCCATCGGCGGAGTAACTTCTTCTTCTTTAGTTGGTGTGGTAATTAATAAAGATCAGTGTAGCTGTAACTTTAAAAATAGTTATCTTGCAGAGCGAAAATAGAAACGAAAGAGAAAAAGATTAGTGCATGCCAAATTTGTCACAACTGGTAACTAACATCCTGTCCAAAAGATGAGGTTTTCATACATAGAATAAGAGGATTAAATTAAAATAAATTCATCACAAACAGAAAGCCACCAACAACCCTTTATTTGGCTCAAAATAAAAGTAATCAGCAAAGGACTAACCCTCGGAACGAAGAAGGCTCGTGATAGCATATAATGAAGGGTATTGTTAACTAGTGCACTAAAAGAACTGATAAAAGATATTGAAAATCTTAAGAAAACACATTAAAAAAATTAACTTTTAACTTGTCCTAAGTAACGGAAGTTTTACCTGTAAGTTTATATATATTTAGAAATTACAATTTAGAACGCTTGCTAACAAAACACATAACATAATTGTGTTTCCAAAGACAATGTAGACAGGCTAAACTAATCGAAATATTTTGGGCGCTGGAGAATATGGTGTAATGGAGTAAGTAAACTATGATGTTTCCCGTCCGAGAGAAATACAATAATTTTTAGTTTCAGTTTGTTCGGTTGAAATGCAGTATATGATTATTAACAACTATGTAGTTATATGATATTGAAGCATTCAGAGGAAATTCTGAGTAAATATAGATATTTTTTATGGTTTCATTATTTTCACAAATAGATTGTTGAAATTTTCATGTTAATTTTTCGAAAAGATTCTTATATACATGTATGATGATAACGACATAATGAAAGAAAAGAATTCTTTTTTAGAGATTAAGTAATTTTAGTGATAAGAAAACTTTATATTTAAACATCACATTCCAACTTTTAGAAGCATAACTGATCTTTTAAAAAGAGTTTTTAACATGACAATAATAAGAATAAAGACTTTGTTTCCACTATTAGGGTCAAATAATTTGTATGTATTGATTTTACACGCACACATATTTGAAAGGTATGTATTGTAGCATCGATGAAGGCTACCGTATTCCGTCCTTAGGGTTTATACTATTCAGCATTAGGTTCATCCATTGTACAAGTTTTATTGTAAGTGGTCATCAAGTCACGATCATAGGTGACATCATACCAACCAAAAGTCTCCTTTCCTCTTATGTTCAATCCGGTGATAAGGAAGATGCTAAACACATCCAAGCATGTTATTGGCGTACTTAACGAATAAGCCATGAACTAACATGTGGACTTCATTTATATCAGATCGGTCAATAGACTGAGGGTGCTTAAACATGATTCGTAGGCTTGTGAAAGTGGGGATTGGGGGAAGGCGTAATGTGTCATATGTATCTATTTATTATTATCGATGATATAAATACTCGACCACTAAACCACTTAAGTTCTTCATTCACCCAATAATGTACCTTAGATTTTTGTTTTAAACCACTGGTTTGAGTTCTATTATTTATACTTCGCCCATTAATGACTTCAAAAAGTTAACACCTACATATAATCAAAGTCAAATTACGAAATTCACTGTTATGACAAAAATTACCCTTACTATGTAGAAGGTAACATGTATTACCCAACCCAACCGCTTTTTGCATGTCATGCGAAAATCAAATGAGTCTATTTATAAACAATCTTTTGCTATGATGTGGCTAAACACTGTACAAGATAGATACATGTTTACGGTAATCTTTCCTGGACTGACTTGCAAAATAATTTCTGGAGATATACGATTAACTTGTTTTGTAAGAGGATCTCATTGGCTGACTCTGAAATCACAGGGCCTCACCAGCTTCATCTGAATCTTTAAATTATGCAACAGACTAGGGCGCTGTGCCTATGTTTCTTTTTGAATCAGATGAATCTACGGTAGGCATAGACACCTCATCTCGAGAGGCATACCAGGAATGACCGCAGGAAACGCATTCCAACTGTAAAGGCAAAGCAGCAAGCAATCAAACCAGGGCATAAAAGTGCACGACACTGTTTTGGAAATAGGGACTTAAGTTAAAAAGATGCAAACCTGATATCGTTCATTATTTCCAGCATGGATAATCTCTCTCAAGCCCACCTTACATTCCATGCATTTTGAGCAGCGGCCATCTGTCATCTGTTTCAGAGGGAGTAAAGCTGTTAACATATATCCTCACACTAAATAGTTAATGATAATAAAATTGTATACGGGAAATTTTACTTGCAAGTGTTGGGTCTCGTCAGGCTTCTCCTTGGTTTCTTTGTCAGCAACCAAACCCTCCTGAAGTTCATATGTGTCGTACATGTCATAAGAAGGTATGAATCAACGAGCAGCTCAATCTTTTTCGAAGGCAACTTTCAAAAATTGATGACAAAGCTTACCAAACCTTCAATTCATAGTTGTTATTGATGTGGTCATGTATTTTTAGTTTTTTACGTAGAAGACAGCGCAAATAGATTTTTTAAACATAAAAAGTCATTTCAGAGCGCCCTGGAACAGCATCAGCCAATTTTAGAAGTAAAATTTCAAAAAAATTGTCATATATATTTACCACCCCTTTGTCTTTGCCTTAGTAAGACTTGATTCCTACAGAGCAATTCCAAACAAAGCAAGCACTAAAATGAGGACTAAAGTTCCTATTTGAGTAGTCTCAAGCTGAATACCTACAATCGATTATAATGCATGTTCGAAAGTCACCTTAATTGCAATCAACCCTTGCCCACCTTAACTCAGTCTATCAAAGTAGGTTGTCGATTTCTCAAAAAATACCACCTACAAAGGGGTTATTTGTGTACTAGAGTTAGCTCCTAATCCCAAGTTCTAAGATAATGTTAGAAGTTGTCCTAGATGCCAATGTCTCAAAAAGGACTACTTACAAATGATCTTCTTAAATCCAAATGTTTCTAACTCAACTCATTTTTTTCTCTGAAAAGAATCTTTGGCCAAGCAAATGTTCTAGCTTCTTGTATAATAATGAACCAAGCCAAAACAATGTTCTTTTAAGATAAATATATACGAACAGGCATAATATGCAAGAGACTACTTTAGAAGGTCGAGCCTAGGGGTTTAGACAAGTTGAGTCAAACCGAGAACTAAAAATATAGGCTTCACTTGTGAAAAAAAAATTAGTTGTTCAGGCTCAATCCATTTATTCAAACAAACCTAACTAAAAGACCTTGACATATTCAGGAAAAGAAAAATACAGCTTCGACATGACTTGTCTAACGCATCTATAACTTGATTATTTTTGCTTTCGTGAAAGTTTTCCTTAAAACTATTTTAACTTTTTATATGTATATTATTTAATAGATATTTTTAAACTGGATTGTGATCTATAAAATAGAAGTACATGCTAGTCTAGCGGTATTATACAGTAGAAACTATGCAATCTCCATTTTTCTAATTAAAGGAACTATTTTCGAGTTATAAAGTTTAGAATAATTGAGCCTAATCTCAAGCTTGACAGGTTTAATTAATTTAAATAATGAACTCAGATTGAGTATTTAACAAGTCGAACTCAAGTAGTTCACAAATAACTCAAATTACTTAAACTCAAGTAGTTCACAATTAACTCAAATTACTTAAACTCCTAATTGAGCCTAATGTATTTCACTAATGGGGAAAAAGAAAGATGCTTCATGGCCGAGATAAAAAAAAGTGGTAGGACATCTAGGAGACAAACTCATCATTTCATCACAAACAAACAACTCAATAGTTGAATTGATCTTTTTGTAAAAGATATGGACATATATTATACCTTCAATTCATTGGGTGTCATATTTAATATTTTTGAAGGTTCCAACTCTCCGTTTAACAGACGGCATGCTAACACTGCATTTTTCTGCAAAGAACAAAAATTTACAATATAATCAGATTATTATTTTTGTAGGAAAGAAACATATACACGGATAGTGAAAAGCCGCTTTAGTTGTGGTCATCCCTGACCAACCTTATGCAGCCCCTCAAAAAATTGTCAATGCCTCAAAAAGGCTATAAGGACTGACCAAAAAGACTGGGTCAAGCATCATGGTGTTCAGCCAACAAGGCATCGACTCTTAGGGCGTTAAGATAATATGATATACCATCACATCATACAATTTGGCCAGTCGTCAACATACAAACCAATTTGAGGAATTAAATTAGATCTTAAACTTAAATGCTAAGACAGTATTAGAGCTTAAGATCATTGTCACGCTCCAAGCCCATAACTAGAGAGTGAGTTCTAGGGTGGGGAAAGTCATTACAATTGCAATCACCTCTACTCACCTTAATTGTAGTCAATCAGAGTTGGTTATAAATGTCTCAAAAAGGTCTACCTATGATGACAGGATTGATCCGAAAGATTAAGCAAGGCGTTGCAAAATACAACCATCTGGGCATCCACTTGTAGGGATTGAAAATTCAACATCGATTGGAGGTAAGATCTAAGTAGTGCTTATAGAGTTTTAGTGAACCTTACCATAGAACTCAATTTTGCAAAGTTGAGTAACATTTTGACCCAAAATTTGTAATAGTATCAAAATATATACTAAATTCATTGTTAAACCACCTAAATTGCCATTCTCTTAGCCCATAGCTTTGGGCATGAGTGGGGATGTAGGAGAGTCTCCTTAATTGTGATTACCACTAGCCTGCCTTCATAGAATTTATCTGAATTTGTTGTCGATATCTAGGAAAATACTACATGTGAAGAAGCTAACCAAAAAGGTTGAGTGAAACATTGTCCTATGCAACCAACAAGCCATTAACTCTTATGAGGTTGAGATCGTGCATTCAACTACAGATAAAGCCTAAGTAGTTCTTCTAAAGCTTGGAAAATCCATACAAGTCAATTTAGGAGGATTGAGTTAGGCTTTTAAGTTCAAATTCCAATAATAGATATTCAAATGGATTTCTCAAGCCAAAAATCTCAATCACATGTTATGATGATGGTCAAGATACACGTAAGTGAAAATATATAATTATTGTTACAGCTAAGGTCATCTTTAATGCTAAAACCCATTTTGGGTTCTGTGCATTTTGATAACTCAGACTTAAGAAATTAAATAATTTTTTACTTGAACATTAAAGCTTCAATTTGGGTTCTTATGTTTATCTTTTTTCCTTTCCTTATTTTTAACTCTCAAATGATGCAACACTCCTTTCACTACCTCCCACCCTTTCGTCGTCTCATTATAACAACACATGCTCTTTCTCCTCCTTGGTCATCTCAACCAGCTGATCTAAATTCTCACCTTTCTCCATGGATGGGTCTGGACACAAGATAGATGGTTGATAGGGTGGAGGATGCTAGGCCTTGACTGTAGACGCTAAAAGGATGACAACTCTCAAAGGCACAGACTCAACAGCAACCATAGGTGCTATCATGGATGTGGTGGTCTCAATGCTTGTTATTTTCCCTCCTTTCTCAACTTTATCTGGGATCTAAAATTATTTTTTATTTTAATAACATCTCTAATGGGTTCTTCTATAAGAACTGGTTCTCCACCATGGAAGCCAACAATTCTTCTCCAACAAAAGAACTGAGCAAAAACGGGTTCTTAGATTTAAAAATTGTTGTAAGAGCTTGGGATAAAGATGTTCTAACTAGCTTTCCCCTTTCTTTTCCATCGTCAGAAGAGATAACAGCACATGGATATGCATAGTGTGTTTCATACATATATAAATTACTTAGTATGCAATAGCATTATCATCAAACCTTCCAACTTATCATTTATTAAACAGAAAGATAATAAATGGTTCATATTTATAACCTCTTAGACAATACTTTTAATATATAACATGAACAACGATCAACAAGTTTAAAAGTTCCACCTTAGAATTTAGCAGCAATATTTAGTTTTTTTTTTTTCAAATGCCCAAATGCAATAGTTAAAAATATCACAAGCATGGAGCTTGTATATGCAAAAGTCATCTTCTGACCTGGAGATTAAAAGCCAATTGCCGCAACTTTTGGTTGTACTTCATAGAATCTGATGAGAGAGCATCATGTGAAGCTTTTTCGAGAGAAACTATGGCTGATACAGCAGCATCTGGCCAGATAAAAGACTTGGAACTCTGTAAAGAAAAATTTGGGGTTGGAGATGAGGGAAAGAACCGAATTCATATTATCCAACAAGAAAATGATAAATTTAGAGAACAAAATAGAGAAAACGACTAGTTCCTAACAACCTAATAATACAGATTAATCACACCTTCTGAACCTTGTCTTGACAGTCATTTACTGATTCTGAACTTATATGCTTGCTTCCACCATTGATTTCATCAGCATTGACATTTCCCAATCCTTTGACCCTTTCTTTGCTATCATTAGAATCACACACGTACTGAATGCGTTGAAGCAACCTCTCCAACCATTTGTCACGATGGCTATCTCCAGTTAGCGCGTTGAATTGTACCAATATACCATAATACTCCGAGGCATTAGTCACACAACTCGCTGGTGTTTCCGACTTTGGCTGTTGTTCGCTCTTGAGTGTTTCCTCCTCTTCCTTTGCAACATTGGGAGGTGAAACACTCTTTCTCCTCAAGCTTCTTTTATGTTTCATCTGGTCCTCATCATCATCGGGGTCTTCCTTAGGCTCAATGTCAAGAAGTTCACCAATACGTTCCAGAGTCTTTTGAACAAGCACATCAATTTCGTGCTGCTTAATATCCTCATAGTCCTTATCGCTCAGCCTCCAGAGCTTTCTCTCCACAGTGTCATAAACCTTCTGCACAATAAACCCAGGGTGATCCTTACGTTTTGGAAGCTGTTTGTGTCTAGGAACAAAATGCACCACACACTTATGCATTACAGCCTCAGCAGGAACATCATCACGATGAAAACTATAAAACAGCTCCCTCGTATCACACGATTGCCAGTTTCCACCTCCCTTTTTCTCAGCTTCTTCTGGGCGATAAAACCATTGTCCCGTTACTTTCACATTGCCATTAATAGACTGTGTAATGTCCTGACACCAGAAAACGCCAACAATTCAAGTCCCTTGAAAGAGGATAAAAAGTGCAGAAAACCCTCCATAACACCAATGCAACACAAAACACAAACAAGTATTCATAAAGGGGAGTAACAATTATTTATCAGGCATGCAACAATTGAATCGACTACCATTTTCTATGTAATATCACAATCAATATCAATTGACGAGGGAAACAGATAATAACACCTTAATAATTGCTACATATGGCTTTTGGCCTTTCTCCTCGGGTACGAGAAGAACAGGGTCCTCCTGCACAAACCAAATAAAAAACAATTGGAACTATAGAGTGGTCATAAAATCCCAATAATTGAAGAATTGATGAGAAAAAGGAGCTTACGAGAGTATATTGAATGCCATCGAACTCGAAGGAGTCGTAGTGCCTTTTCCTGCCTCTTCCTTTTCCCGAAACCCTAACAGGCTCGCCAATAGGTTTAGCATCCTCCGCGGGTTGAGGAGGTTCCGGTACCTCTTCTTTTTCTTGTTCCTCATTGTCGTCATCGTTATCTTCCTCCAGAAGCCTCATCCTCTTCCGCGTGCGTTGTGGGCGCAGTGGTACGTCTTCGTCATCGCTCGTCGCCACCTGAGTCAGGCGAGGACGATTCACCATCTTCCAAAATTGAGTTACGATCACCGAGTCACCTCTTCAATGCCAATTCAAAACTCCCCTACCAAAAATCAATGCACTGCTCAGCCTGAGTCAATAGGTGCACAAAGTTTATATACACCTCCCTTACTCCTCAACGAACCTAGCATTTTTTTATTATTTCTCAAATTTTAATTTCAACAATTTATTATTATTATTATTATTATTATTATTATTATTATTATTATTATTATTATAGCTTTCTTCTGCTCTTTTATTCTCTTCTACACCAAATTGTTTGGGAGTTTTGTATTGACAAAAGAAAAATAATTTATGTGTTATTAGTAATTATATTATTTATTTATTTATTTATTATAAATAAAAAGTACTAATAAAATATTTATGATAATTGATAAAATATTAACCGGCATAAGTACTATTAAAATATCTATTCAAAAAATATATAAATTATATTGTATATATTTTAATAATATTACTACATAATGGATTATATTTAAAATATAATTAATTGTATGTATTTGGGTGATTTTGTTTTTTAATTTGGGTGAAAATTTGTTATATTTTCTATTTTCTTTTTACAAAAATGCAAACAAGGAAACAAGGGCCTTTTCACACTTTCTTCTCCTTCCTTCTTTATTTTTGTTTCTTTAGTTTAATTTGACTCAAATTAGAAGTTAACTCAGTTACATTGTATTTGTTTTTCCCAAATTAATTATTCACGACAATAAAAGAATGGATGATAGCTGTATTTGCATCAAGTAATTTGTGATGATTTAAAAGGAAAAAACTGGAAAGACATCATATCTTACTCCTTACATTAATAAAATCATAAAGAAAGATACTATTATGATAATAAATTAATTATCCTGAGATAATAAATAATTAATTATGGTAATAAATTAATTTACGTATAACAGTAATTGATTATGTTATTAATAATAAATTAATTATCCTGAGATAATAAATAATTAATTGTGATAATAAATAAATAATTATGATAATAAATAATTAATTGTGATAATAAATAATTAATTATGATAATAAATAATTAATTGATTTTAACGTAATTAATTATGTTATGTATAACATAATTAGTTATCATGATCAATTATATTGTATATACTTAATTATGTTATTATATACGACATATAATTGATATATATATATATATATATATATATATATATGACATAATCAAATATTATAATTAATTGGTAATTTTATAATTTTATCTATTAAAAAATAGTAATTTATAAATCATATTTATCACATATTTTTTACAAAACTTTTTTTTTATTTTACTATACTTTTTTAACTCAAACAATTCACCTTTTTATATATTTTCCTTTTAAATCTATTTTAATATTATATTTCAAAATGATAATAAATAATTAATTGATTTTTAACGTAATTAATTATGTTATGTATAACGTAATTAGTTATCATGATCAATTATATTATATATACTTAATTATGTTATTATATACAACATATAATTGATATATATATATATATATATATATATATATATATATATATATATGACATAATCAAATATTATAATTAATTGGTAATTTTATAATTTTATTTATTAAAAAATAGTAATTTATAAATCATATTTATCACATATTTTTTACAAAACTTTTTTTTATTTTACTATACTTTTTTAACTCAAACAATTCACCTTTTTATATATTTTCCTTTTAAATCTATTTTAATATTATATTTCAAATTCACTCAAATCGATATTGAGATTCAAACAAAACATTAAAATAAGATGTGTAAGGATTTGTTTTACAAGGACTGTTCTATAAGTTTAACAATTAAATGAATTATTTTTTAACCGTCAAAGTTTTCTTTATACGTTTCCAACTTATAAACTGAAATATTATATTCAAATTGAGATTAGGAGTTTTTGATAAAAATAACTGACTCGATAATAAAGTGATATAATTACATAAAAGTTATTATGTAATTATAGATTTTGTCTTTTTAAAATAACTATTTTATTAAACTTTTTTAATGCCATTTATTTATTTTTGAAAAAGTTATATGTATTTCCTTATTTAAACTATTTAGTTGAGTTTATCTAGTTAATATTAATCAAACTTTTTATTTATTTTTCATAAATTCAAATTATTTTCATTTGTCAATTTAAACTATTATTATATTAAATTTATTTTTCACAATTTTTATTGTGTGTTATTTTCGCATGGTATTATGTAATAACATATTGTCTATTTTCACTTGTGATGTTAAATCTTTCTTAATTTGAATTACATAAAAATTAAAAAATAAATTAACAGATACTAAATGATTAATTGTTTATATATAATTGAAATATGTAATAATATGTTCAAATAATAAAAATAAAATATTAAAATACAAGGGACATTAATAAAAAAATTAAATAAAATATAACTTACAAATTATAAAGTATATTTGGAGTAGCTTGTAGCTTGTAATTCATAAGTTATAAAAATTTCTAAAATAACTAACATTTTTTTGTTTGTGAAACTAACTTAAAGCATCTTCAATGCAGAGTGGTGAACATGATGCTTAACAATAAGTGATTGTGTCTTATAATAAATTACAGTGAAGTTGTGATTCAAGTGACAATAATAGTTTATAAAGTTTTAGCAACATTGCTTCTAGAAAGAACTAAGCAAAACTTGAAAATATTTTTGTATGATTGCTATGGCATAACGGATCACTTTTAAAGTGAACTAAGAACTCTAGTGCATTGCTTATAAGCACTTAATATAGTTAAAGAAAGAAAATAGTAACTAATTTATGGGTTTTATAAAAGAAAACACTCTAAACTTTATATTCCTGTATCAAGTGCTAGGATTTAACAATAATTTTGTAAATAATATTTACTTTATCAAAATGATCCGAGTGTTAATCCATTAAGAATAAGAAATTACATATTCCTTTATTTTATTATTTGTTAAAATTTCTATTTTATATTTTGAAAAAAAAGTAACAATTATTTTTTAGAAAAGTACCATATACAAGTAAAAAGTATATAGTATCCTATTTAACATTAAGATGAGATATTGATAAAAAAAATCGAGATTAGTATTTTTCAAACATTAAGATACTATAATACCTTATTGACAGTAAATCCTAATAAGATTGTTTGAATTTAAAGTAAGAAAATTAATCAAAATAAAATAGTTTATTTGGTTTAGATTTTACAGTTTATTTCATCTAATAAATGATTGTATTATTGTCATAATATTTTGTACATTAGATATATAACCTTTTTATACAATATTAAAATTTTAAGAGTGAAAGAAAAGGTAGACATGATCGCAGGTAGATTTTATAATATTTCACTTTTATAACCTTAAAGTTAAGTTCATTTACCTAAATAAGTTTAAATATCAATAATACTTAAATTAAAAATTCCATAACAATCAAATTACAAGCTAATCAAGTATATTTTATTTTATTTTACTAAAAGTTACTCCAATCCTTTTATAAAATAAAAAAAAAATCAAAAATGATAGTTTACAGAAATGAGAGTATGAACTTCAGAATAACAATTTGAAAAAAGAAAGCTAAATCTTTACTATCATTTACTAAATTCTTCTACTCTTTCGCGTACTTGAATATCTTTTTAATGTTATATATTATTACATGTTAGGCATTATTTTATAATAAGTAATTATTGGATGATCAAATAAAAGAAAAAAAGATAAATTTTTTTTTTAAAGCCGTGTTTTGGATGTAAGGTTCATAAAACACTTTATTTTAGATAATTGTTATATTTTTCTTATAAGTCAGTTACATTTTAAAAAGAGTTATGATAAGTTGAAACTACCTGACATGCCAACTTGACACTTGAGAGTGACTTGGAAAAAATAATAATTCTTAATTATAAAATTATTACAAGACACTTTTTTTCATCTCATTATAATTTTTTTGTTTTTTATTTCTTTTAACAAACTTGTTTAATTTTTAATTTCCTTTATAACACTTTTTTTCACCTAATTATTTATGATTTTTTTACATGTTTTTTTCGTTTGTATCAGTTAATACCAATTGAATTTATTAAAATTAAGATAAAAAAATAATATAAAATATTAAATTAAAATTAAAAATACAAAAAAGGATAAAATTTAATATCTTATAAGTAATTCAACTCATTAATTATAATAGGAAAATACATGATAAATTATTGTATTTCACATTTTTATAATAAATTTAAATTTGATTTTGCATAAAAATAGTTAAATTAAAATTAAGATAAAAAATATTAAATATTAAATTAAAATTTGATAAATTAAAAATAAAATGACATATTTTATAGGTATTTTTAACTAATTAATTATAATAGAAAGGTAAATGATAAATTATTTTATTTTATACTTTTGTAATAAATCGAAATTTGGAAGAATAAATTATAATAATTTTGTAACTATACATATTAAAATTAAAATTGGAAGAAAAAATCATAATAAATTATAAAATTGTTATTTGAATTAAAAATTATATTTTTAGTTTGTTTAAAAAAGAGTAATAATATAAAATTTTATTTTTGATAAAGATATAAATTGATTTGATAGAGTTAGAATTTAAAAGACATAGAATTTGATATTTGATAAAAAGAACATTATTTTTATAAAGATAAAATTTAAGTTTTGATAAAGATAAACTTTGATTTTTGATCAAAATAGAATTGATATTTGATAAACATAGATTTTGATCTTTGATAGAGATAAAATTTGATATTTAATAAAGATAAAATTTGATTTTTTGATTTAAGATGTTACAATAGTTTTATATATAACTAAATTTAAATTTATTATATAAATGTAAAATAAAATAATTTATCATTTATTTTCCTATTATAATTAATCATTTGAAAATACCTATAAAATATTTCATTTTATTTTATTTATCTTATTTTTAAAAAAATAATTAAATATTTTTATATTATCTTTTATCTTACTTTTTTTTTATTCTTCATCTCACCGAGTTCTATGTGTGGCCCTCTCTTTTTCAATATTTTTGTGACGGTTCTCCTTCCGAATATTTTCTTTCAATACGCTCATTTCCAATACATTTTTCATTTTATAAAATTACATTTATATCGTTAACCACATCAATACACCTTGTCAGTAATAAAATGATATTTTTGTACAGATTGTAAAAGTATTATTTTTCTTTTTAAAATTTAACTCGATTCACTATCAATGTTTCACATGTAACACAATGTGTTTGTTGGATTCACAAAACCTTGTAGGAGTTGGTATCATTGTTTCACATGTAACACAATGTGTTTGTTGGATTCACAAAACCTTGTAGGAGTTGGAAACTTTGTATGTATTTAATTTCAATTCTATTTTCTTTTCTTATGATGTATGTATTTGATTTCAATTCTATATTATTTTCTTATGATGGTGGCATCCACACACAAATTGCACATAAGAAGGAAATTGAAAAATAGATAAAATTTGAGTTTTGATAAAGATAAAATTTGATTTTTGATAAAAATAGAATTGATTTTTGATAAAGATAAAATTTAATTTTTGATAAAGATAAACTTGATATTTGATAAACATAGATTTTGATTTCTGATAAAGATACAATTTGATATTTGATAAAGATAAAATTTGATTTTTATTCAAGATGTAACACTAGTTTTATGTCCAACTAAATTTAAATTTCTTATATAAAATAAAATAATTTATCATTTATTTTTTTATTATAATTAATCAGTTTAAAATACCTATAAAATATTTCATTTTATTTTATTTATCTTATTTAAAAAAATAATTAAATACTTTTATATTATCTTAATTTTATCTTTCCTTTTATTCTTTATCTTACTCAGTTGTATATGTGGCGCTCTCTTTCTCAGTACTTTTGTGACGGTTCTACTTCCAAATACTTTCTTTCAATTTGATTATTCCCAATACATTTTTCATTTTATTAAATTACATTTATACCCTTAACCACATAAATAAACATTCTCAGTAACTATTGTTATATAATGATATTTTTTAACATATTGTCAAAGTATTATTTTTCTTTTTAAAATTTAACTCGATTCACTATCATCCATTCACATGTAATCCAATGTGTTTGTTGGATTCACATAATCTTGTAGGAGTTTGAAACTTTGGGTGTATTTGATTTCAATTCTATTTTCTTTTCTTATGATATGGTGGCACCCACACACAAATTGCACATTTGCACATGAGAAGGAAATTAAAAAATAGAAGCATATATAAAAAACAAATATGAGATAAATCTAAAGAAATCAAGACACTTATGCATCCGACCAAACATTCTGTCAAATATAGTTTAACTAGATCTAAAAGGCAAAATAGATAATAACCATGCATGAGTTGGTGGAGGTTCAAAGGTGATGAAAAGGGTAGCTGAGAACTTAAATAATCTTGTAGCTCACCTTAAACATTTGATCATTTGAATTAACATGAGGTGAATTAGTGTTTCTCCTCAAGCTTCTTTACCTTTCATTTGGTCATGCACATCATCAGCGATTTCCACAGACTCAATACGAGGTAGTTCACCAATACGTTGTAGAGTCTTTTGGACAAGCAAATCAATCTCTCGCTGCTTAGCATCATCATGTATCTTATCACCCAACCTCCAGAGTTTTTTTCCCACATTATCATACACTTTTTGTACAATAAACCCAGGATGATCCTTGCGTTTTGGAAGTTGTTTCTGTATGTGAATAAAATGAACCACACACTTGTGCATGATAGCCTCAGCAGGAACATCATCACAATGGAAGCTATAAAACAACTCTCTTGTATCATGCAATTTCCAGAACCCACCACCTTTTTTCTCAGCTTCTTCAGGACGATAAAACCATTGTCCCGTCACTACCACATGACCATTACTTCCTTTTGTAATGTCCTAACAACATAGCAACACAAATATTGACAAAGAAAATGACAATACTAACAATGAAGAAATCAAATTGATTAATTTTGTAGATCTAAAAAATCACAATCAATAATAATTAACAAATAGATAAGCACAAATATACCTTAATGATAGCAGCATATGGCCTTTTGCCATTTCCCTCGGGAAAGAAAAGAACAGAATCCTCCTTTCAAAACAAAAGCAGAAAGAATTGGGAAATATTTATGGTTTTAAAAACCCTAATCTGTGATGAATTGGTGAGAAAAAAGAACCTTACAAGAATATATTGGATGCCATTGAACACGAAGGACTCAAAGTGACTTCTCCTGCCTCTTCCTCTTCCCGAAAACCTAATTGGCTCACCAACCGGCTTAGCATCATGCACAAGCTGAACCGATGGTGATACCTCTTTTTTTGTCTGCACTTGTTGTTCTTTGTTCTCATTAACGTTGTCGTCATCTTCATCTTCCTCTAAAAGCCTCAGTATTTTCCTTGTGCGTCGTGGACGTGGTGCTTCATCCTCGTCGTCGCTTACCGTCAGGCGAGTACACCGTCGACGATTCACCATTTTCAAGTGTTGAGTTATGATTATTATCATCAATCTGATACAAGACTTGATAAATATATAAGTCAAGACAAATTTCATGTCAGGTGGATTCAACTCATGCGTTAAATATTAACTCTACTCAGGTTTCTTTACTTTCATTAAATAATTAATATAATTTTAAATATATATTTAAAGATGTACTAAATCCATATTAATATTTATAAATAAAAATTTATATAATTTATATATTTACACATACACAATTTATTTATTATTATCAAATTTAATGTAATTTTGATTGGTTGTTTGTCATAGAGATTCACATGTCGATGATAAATTATATGATAATTCATACATAAAAATAAAATAAAAAAGTTAAAACTTTATACTATAATTACAACTCTTCACTATACATTCAAAAGAAAAAAAATTAAATATTCCCAGCCATTAGGCTAATAGAATTCTTTAAATAAATAAACAAGTTATATATATATATATATATATATATATATATATATATATATATATATATATATATTCAATCAGAATAAAAAATTACACATATATTTACTGCCACAATATCAAAATTTGATATTATATATACGTTCACAGTTTTACTGACAAATTTGTACCATTAGTATTTTTTGTTATTAATATAATAATATTACATGATATAAATTTTAAGAATTTAATTATGTAATAATATTGGTGAGATAAAAATGAATAAAAATACTAATATTCTACAAATAATTAAATTAACATATTTTTTTATTAAATATTAAAACCTGGTATAAAGTATCACTTAATACAATCTGTAAAATATTGTGTTATGTGACTCCATATAAAATATCACTTAATACAATCTTAAAACAGAACAGAGATGTCACCTTGTATAGTTTCATACGACATGCATATACATGATCAAATAACTTTTTGCTTCACATGTGATCACTTTATATATCTCATTTAATGTTGAAGACTGGAAATTATTACACTTAAATATGTTTGAAATGTTTGAAAATTCTATAAATTTTGTATTTAGTTTTTAATTTTTAATCTTAATTGTTTTTAGGTTGTATTTGATGCTGATATATATACCACTGTATAGAGATGATATATAATATATATTTCTATACCATTATGTAAAGATGGTATTTACTTTGGTATATTTTTTATTAAATAATTTTACTCTTTAATAAATAAAAGATAATTAATTTATTTAATAGAATAAATAATTGATAATTTAATTTGACAATAATTTGTCCATAAATATATACTATTATTAATATGCTATATGTATTAACATATATTTTATTAAAATTTCATGACAAATAACCATATTTAAATTAAATCAAATTAATTAGCGACATAACCTTATATAAGTGTAAGGAGTCCTTATATAAGTGTAAGGAGTCGCGAAATTTAATAGTTAGACATGAGTTGTTATCAGCAAGTGTCTTGAAACAATCGCATTAAGTACATCAAGTGTCACTGGTCTTACTGGTTTATTCTGGTCTTACTGGTTTATTATTAACTTGAGATTACTTCTTATTTAAAAGAAAAAATATACATAATATTTTATTTCCTAAAAAGTAAAATATATTTGATTGCTTTGATTAAAAACTGAATTGTATTAGAAAAAAGTATAACAATGAGAATTTAATTTTAGAAAAAAGAAATAACTTTTATAACATGAAATGTCAATGGAAAAATTATACAATTGAAAATATAAGAAGTCTAACGATAACAAACACGTGTTAAATAGAATTTCCGCCCCTAAAAATGAGTCTTTTAGGCATTGTTTGTTTCTAGGATTGATTGGCGATGAATTACTGTTTGTAACAAAAGTTAAATTTTAAATAATAAAATATTCTTTAAAATCCTGAATTCGAGAAAGCTGTAACAGTAATTCTTCGCTAAATAGCGAAGATTTGCGGGAGAAGAGGGTGAGCGAATTTTAATTTTATATTTTATAAATTTAATTTATTTATATTATAATAAAATAAATATAATTAATTATATAATAATAATTAATAAATAATAATAAATTTAATAAAATTATAAAATAACAATAATAAAATATTATTAATAATATTAATATTGAAAACTAAAAATAATAATTATAATAATCAAAATAAATTTATAAAATAATAAAAAATAATAATAATAATAATTTAATTTTTATTTAAAAATAATTAATAATCTTATCATTTTAATAATTAAAATAATAATAATTTATTAATCATACTTAATAAATTAATTATATTTAATTTTAAATTAATTTTAATTATAATTTTATTTACTAAAAAATATTTTATAATCATATATATATCACATCACTCACAAACTTTTATAAACTTTCTACTCAAATCTTATCATTTTTCTTTTAATCCAAACAACTAAATTTTTCACACACTTTCTTCTCCAATAATCTTAAATCCACTCCCTCAAATCCACTCTCCAATCCAAACAAACCATTAGTCTTAAGTCTAACGATAATAACACTGTATTAAATAGAATTTCCGGCCCTAAAAATGAGTCTTTTTAGTCTTAGTTCTCAATTTTTGTTTTTAATTTCATGCTTGCTTGTACATTTGTTGTTCTTTTGAAAAATCCGTACATTAGAAGTCGGTTAGAAGTCGGTCAGTAGGTGTTGATATGTCTTACAATGTCCATGTCATCCTTCTCATACGTCAAATGTGCGCTTTATCACATGTTTATGTGTCTACATAATTAATTTACTTGTTTAAAAAGAAAAGAAGAGAAGAATTAAATAGGTTAGTTATTAGCCATTTCCAACCCAACATCTCGTTAGAGTTCTTAAATACAGTATTTTTAACTTTTTTTAATTTAATCATTATACTACCCATATCCAGGAAATATAGAGAAAATAATAATCTAACTAAAAATGAGAAAATAATACTCAACTAAAAATATGATATAATATAACCTAATTACAATATACGAATAACTTCATGCATATCAAAATATCATATTGATCTATAATAGATTTCTGTTATCAGGATTAGCAACCCATAATATAATAATCACCATATCATATTGATCCATAATAGATTTTTGTTATCAGGATTAGCAATCCATAATATAATAATAATCACCTATCAATTCCAAGAGCTTATAAATACATCCTCACATTTCATATCAAAATATTATATTGATCTATAACAGATTTCTATCATCAGGATTAACAATGCATAATACAATAACCACCTATCACATCCAAAAGCTTATAGATACATTCTCATATTTCATGAAGTATCACTCATTATTATATTACTAATTCATTACTTGTTATAAACATCTTTATGCTCTTACTAACTTAAGCATCAAAGAATCTTATGGTGGATCTCCACTTGGTACCTCATTATCAGAGTTAGCAACCATTATCGGAAAAGATCCAGTTTCGTCAAGGCTCGAATCCCTCAAAATCAACCATACTCCACCTCGGAAGGTTCTAAGAACCTTCCGAGGTGGAGTATGGTTGATTTAAGGGATTCGGGTTTTGACGAAACTACAACTTCTCCTCTGATAGTGGTGGAGTATGGTTGATTTAAGGGATTCGGGTTTTGACGAAACTGGAACTTCTCCTCTTATAGTGGTTGCTGAGCTCTGATGATAAGACACCAAGTGGAGCTCTACTTGTAAAAAATTTTCCGACGCTCAAGTTAGTAAGAACATAGAAATATTTATAACAAGCAATGGATGAGTAATATAAGATTGAGTGATACTCCCTAAAATATGAGAATGTGTGATAATGAATGAGTAATATAAGACTGAGTGATACTCCCTAAAATATGAAAATGTGTTTTTTTAGGATCCACAATCCGATATTTTAATCTACATGTGGTTACCCGGGTATTATAATTAGATAATATTATATTAGACATTATACCCATTGGTATTATTTTCTACGTATTTTTTGGTACTAACCTTAAAATCTTTCATAAATGAATCCCACTAATAATCTCATTTTACCAATAAAAATGTCCTAAAGCTGAAAAAAAAATAGAAGATACAAGATATAAATTCAATTTTTTATTTCTTATAAATAAAAGCTGATACACACTCTTAAAAGTTAAGCAATTGTGCTTATAGAAACAATCGGTGTTTATTAAGTAAATCCTACAATAATGGTTCTTATTAGGCATTAATGGTTATAAGTAAGAAAGGGAGATAAATATCTTCCTTTGCTGATGACCTTATAGGTTATTTCGGGACCAATTATGCCATTGGGAGGACAAAATGTTTGAGCAAGAGTTTTTTTTGGGTGATGAGTGGTCAGTTGAAACATTTAAAGATGTTTATCACAACACTTGGTGTGGAAGCAAACATAAGAAAATTTTGTACTAACCATTCAAGAGTTGAGATTAATCATTCCCAAAAAGACTATTCATGTATAATTGTGTGTGCACTTATGAAGAAAGAATAACTCTAATGAAAGTTATATAAAAAATAAATGATAAAGATAAAAAATAACTTTCTCAAAGTTACTTTACAAATAACTTGATCCCTCCTCTTCTATAATGTTTAGATATATGAATTCCACTTCCCACATGTAGATGTTAATGAAATATTCTGATTGCATTTCTCTTAGCAAGTCTCGAGAAATCATACCATTCCCCATTCCATTTCCTTATCATCAATTCAATCGAAGGATCAATTGTGATAACTCAGTCTCCTTAAACGGAGAGACAGAAGGAAAACGAAATATTAACGAGACAGCTAAACTATACTATTGCTGCTCACAGAGGCAAACTACAATTACAAAAAGAAAAACATATTGATATCCATACAGGAGGGCAGGACTCTAACAGGGAATCAGTAAAGACAATTTAACTAGAAACAACAATTAAAGCTTAAAGCCTGCAGGCATCATGTAAAAAAAAAAATTGAATTTAATCAACACAGGAAAATCCCTACTTACAGAAAAAATGGGATTGTAAAATTACCAATTTGACTGTTCTTATCCTCTTTGCTCTGAGCAATTTCCTTCAAACTCGTCCAAGATTTTCTTCGTCTTTTGCTGGATGTACTCACAGAATTTGCTCCTTTTCCAGACATGTTTGTAGTTTTAATAATATTATTGGAGAGGGGACTATCTTGCCTTCTCCTCTTTCCTTCTAACAAAGATCTTGTTATTGTACTCGACGAAGTAGATTGAGAGTCCATAAGGGTAACATCCTTGGCCACAACTCGGGAAGGAAACACGTTTATTTCATTGACTTCATCTTTACTTGCAATGCCTTTCTGTATTTTACAAGACTCACTTGTGATGGATTTCGATGGAGGTGTTGACTCTAATAATGGTTTAACTTTTGATGGACAGATTCCTTTTATGTGTCCCTTAGGGGTTCCTCTCTTTAGATTCTGATGCAAACAAAAATGACACTTGTACACTACATTGTTTTGAGTAATGTTACCAGGCTTCTTTTGTTTATGCCTGACCTTCAATTTATTCTTCTCAATTCTTACAGTTGAATTAAAGCCAGGTTGAAGAACAGTTTCGCATCTGTAGAGCAGTCAAATGATTATCAGGGTTGATAAACATATTTCATACTGAGATCTTATGAAATTTCCAAGTACCAACTGTATAAAGATAGCTTAGAACATGAATCTGATTAGATATTCAATCAAACTCGAATAAATGCAACTTAAAAAAAATAGCTATTGGAGCTATCAAATGATTTTTGTTTCTATCAATTAAACTATTATCAAGAAAAGATCACCAAATTCTTCAATTATGTATCATACGGATATGGTAAGTAAGCAGCTGTACCTTTATAAGCTAAACCGTATTGAAACTTCCGAAGAACAAAATAGCATAGATAATAACAATAAAACAGCCACAACCATTACAAAATTTTCACAAATTGGATTGTTAATTTGAATGTTGAAGCATATGGCAACATAGAGCAGTGTTACTATTCCCTAATTAAAATTGGTCACATAAAATATAGTGGTAGCTAAGCATCCATTTGAAAAACAAAGATGAGATTGATTGGGAATTAATCATTACGAGGTGTCTAAGTCTCAGATAAAGTAGTGTGGAATGCTCAATAAATTATTTAACTGTTTGGTTCTTCCTCTTTAATAGCTAGTTTTTAAGAGTGATTCTCCGAGTGCTTGGATGCTTGTGAATGGTATCAGAGCTGGTAAAAAAGGCTTACCTATGGAGAGTTTTGACTGGTGGAGTGTTGGCCTAGGAAGTTGAGTGAAGTTTCATCTAGTAAAGCATTGTAAAGTGAACGCCACTAAAAGACTCTCAAAAATAGTTCTATGATAGGAATTTGAGTATTACGGGATGCCAAAGTTCCTCATGTAGTGTTTGGTTCTCCTCTCCTAATAACTAGCCTTTAAAGGTGGATTCCTTGAGTGCTTATTAGAAATAAAACACTTTGCTAATTTTAATCAGATAATAATTCCAACAATAGATAGACCATGTCGCTCCGCATGACTATTCAAATGTTAAAGAAAAATGATATTGTAAATTTAGTGTTCCCCTAAAGGTTCAAGCCATCAAATTTAATTATTAAAGGGGCAACTACTGAACAAAATTGAAGCTACCAAACATACAGAAAAGGGCATAACAAACCTTTGGCAAATTACTAGAGAATTATCCGGCGGTACTCCAATTGCCTCTCCAAAGGTGGCAAATTGGTGTCCATAGAAGGCACCTAGAGACTGTATTGGAGGGTCATTGGTGGTGGCCCACACTGCTAGGTTTTTCAAGTGCTCAAATCTCAACTTTGACTTGGTGTTAGAGGCTGCCTTGGTTTGTATTTTTCCGGTGACTTCTTCCCTCAATGATATTGGAGTGTGAGATATAGACTCCAATTTTTTTGTCCCTCCTTTCCTGCCCATGAACTTTGTTTATGGTGAATTGCTTTGAATACCTGTTAAGCACAGACACACAGAAAATATATCATAATATAAAGGTTCCAACATAGATAAAAGAAAGCACAAATGAACTGAACTTAAACAGTCAAGAGTGATGAAGAATGATACGGGAAGAAATAGGATTCTGGGGCACATGACACTTAGACTAAAGTCCCACCACACCTTTCTCTACAGCCCTAGGTTTACCCTGTCTCGTTCAAGTACAACAAGCTAACCATGAAGCAATATGTTAGGTTATTGCTGCTATAATCTTAAGAAAGAAAAAACTCAGACGGTAAACTAAAGGATAAAAAGCGAAAAACGGAAAACATTCTTCATTGCCCCAGGTTTGTGGTAGAGCTATACATATAAGGTGGGCAGGATTGCACTATTGGTCCCGTGAAAATCAGGGTCCAAGATAGGAGCAAGAATTAGAAACACACAGAGGTAAATGTGGATCATGTGAAGAGATTTGCATCTCATTAGCTTTTGTTTTATATACTAGAGAATCAAGGTTTGAGGGTTGATAATTTAGTATAATGGTAAGTAGAAACTTATTTGTAAATTTAGTATAATAGAAAAAGTGACAAGTGAAGTAAGTAAATTCATATATGTATTTGAACAAGAACAAAAAAAAACACATGACGAGAATATTCTCACTCAGTAACAAAAGATTCCAAGCACATATGAGTTGGTTGGAGAAAATTCTCCTCGTACAACAAAACATGAATACGTAGATGAGGAAATATTGGTACTTAAATCCAAAAAGAAACCAATAATATATAGCAAATTTATAATCGGAAAGAGAGTGAAAAAGAGAACACGAGAACGAGAAAGACGAAAGAAGAGATAGATAAAAATCGGTACTATGAGAGAGGAAACGAGACGAACCTGAAGGGGTCGATGGAAACGATGACCTTCGCGACGGAGCGAGAAACGAGGGAGGCGCTTTCAATCAAGGTAGAAGAAAAATTCCCTCAGAAACTTTCTTATAATTTAATTTGAGTTAATCAAAATATTTGACATGTTAAAATATATTTTTATTTAAGCAAATTAAGGGAACAAAATATTTTACCAAGCAATATTTTTATTTCTCAGTATGTATATGTTAAAATAATCACTAATGTATAGCGTTTCATTAAATAAATTTTTAATATATTAATAATGTTTTTTTAAAATTTATATATTAATTTTTTTAATAAATATAGAAACATAGTATAAATTTTTGTTTTTTCAATCTAATTATTTTATTTTTTATTAGTTTGTTAAAATAATATATTAATAATTATTTTATTTTTATTAATTTGTTAAAATAATATATTTTATTGTTAAGATATTTATAATTTGAGATGGAATAATAATATAATTATGTTCTTTTTAAATATTTAATTTTTGATAACGAATTCTTGGTTGAAAGAAAACATATATTTGTTAATATTTATAAAATTACTTTTTATTATTTTTTAAGAAAAATTGTTAATATTTATTAGGATAATTTTTTATTATTTATTAATAAAAAAATAAAAATTTATTATTTATCAAGAAAGACGTTAACAATTTTTTTTTTATTTTGTTACATTCATTTTTGGAGAGTGACTCAATTGAGAAACATTTGGCTATATATTATTAGTTAATAATATTATATAGATAAAGATAAGATTATTGGAGAAATAAAATGTTATATCGTTAATAACTTTACATAAATAATCAATCCTTAAATTATAACTTCATGTTATTATAATTATTTATATTAAACTTAATTTAAATTAAACGTAAGTAAAATGATAAGTTTTAATATATTTAAAAGATATATATTAGAGTAATTTTTATTTGATATACTAAATAATCTTATATTAAGATAAATCTTATTTATATAATACATGCAAAAAAAGAAAAAGAAAAAACTTTCGATGTGTTTTGAAAAAAGAAATATTCGATAAAAATTTGATTGTTATTCTCTTGTATTACAATATAAATTATTTATTCGAATAATAACATATATTTGCATGTTAAAAGTTTTATTTGTTGTAAAAATGGATTATAATATATTTTATATGTTCAAATTGTTTTTTTCATCTTTAAAATGGTTCATCTGAATAAGATAATTCAATTTTTGTGTTTCAACTTTTATATTAAATTTTATCATTTTTATTTTGTTTATTCATTAAAACTTCTGCGTTTTAATGTTACTCAAAATTTATTCATTTAGGAAAATTTGATATCCAAGTAATTTTGATGTACGCTATTTTAACTTGTTGCCCGATATAAATGTTGATTATATATATATATATATATATTACGTTTAAGATTTACAGTGTAAAAGTAATATTTATTTAAAATATTGAAATTCGGTTTAAAAATAAATAAAAAACCGATAGATTGAAAGAGAAGAATCATTATAAAAATTAAGTATGCCAATAAAGAAAAAATAGCTTAAAATTAGTTTACAAATAAAATTCTAACTATTTATAAAGATAACCAAATCAAGAAAAACAAATAAGAAAAACTCATTCTAAGAGACATTCCTTAAAATTTAATAATTTTTACAAAAATTAAAATTTCTCATTTTCAACCTTTCTTTATATGGTGGCAAATATTTTTATATTATTAAAAATAAAATCACCGTACAAGTAAGGTGTTAGTAGATATTTATTAAAATAATAATTAAACTATAGATAAAAAAGTGTAGCATAGGAAATTATCATTCACGCAAATTACTACCTCAAAAGCTTGAGTCAAAGGCTATGTAGTGTCACATTCCTTTGTTTAAAAAGCAAACAAGTAACTTTGGTCATTTATTAATTTGAAATCACTTGTACTAAACAAGCATTTAGTACAAGTTTTCTGCATTGGTCCATCTTCTTCGCATAGGAGAATTTAAGTGGACTTAGTAGCAGCACTCACTGAATACATGATCTATGTTGTTTCCCCACTTGTTATGATACAACTCCAACAGCTTATCAGCTTGGGTCAAACCTGTCCACATAGTCAAATGTGTGAAAACTTTTCTTTTTTTTATGCTCAAACTCAATGCAAGATATGAATAAATTAATAATAGTTAGATACCTGTCCCAACCACTTCCTTCAATGGATCCAAGAAAACGGATTCATTTAAGCCTCTTCTGTCCAACCCATCCTGCAAAACCATAGATGTGCCTCACACACCACTTCCAAATTTCTAGATTGTGAAATCGGAAAAACAATTAGTATCAACACTTGAAATACATATACCTTTGCCCACTTCAACACATCTTCTGCAACATGTCTCAGCAATCTACCTTGAATTGGAGTCCTTAATCCAGTCATGGGAACCTAAAATACACATTGCATGAATTAAGAAGTCCTGATTCAAAGAAAAGTGCTAGGATGTCCACTAGTTTCTATATGCATTTCATTTCTTTTCACAAAATATATTCTGGTTGTGGTATTCTTCATTACCATATCCCTTAATTTCTGTATGTCTTCAGGGGTCCAATCAGCAATCATGTCTACAACATTTTGTAGTGAAACCTCATCATACAGTAAACCAACCTGAGAGAGGAAAGTTAACCACATTAAACTAACGTCAGATTATTTATCAGATGAAAAGGTTATAGACAGCATGGTTAAATCAGATATACAGAATTATTTATGATACCCTGCAGACATTATTAAAAGTGAATTAAGTATGTATTTTTCATTACATAGAATCTAACAAGATACAATATATTTCTCTGGAAGATGAACATTATTGAATTGTGTGGTGCAGAGACAAATCAAATACCCAAAATGCCGGGACAGCGCACATCATGTCAAGAGGGCCATTATCAGCACCTCTCATTTCCATGTATCTCTTTAGCCTGACCTGCACAAAATTAAACACTGTACAAACTTAGTATGCATCATTAGATAAATACAAATCCTTAACAAGGTCAAAGCTGCATAGTAACCTCAGGAAATATGGTTGTTAGATGATTTTCCCAGTCAGCTAGTGTTGGCACTTGACCTGGAATGGCAGGGAGTTTACCTGCCATGAAGTCCTGCATAACAAATCATCAAATATATATATATATATATATATATATATATATATATATATATATATATATATATATATATATATATGTATAAATTGCACAAAACTATACGTAAGTGGAAGATAATGAGATATTTGAGAGATGATAACCCGGAATGACATGTCACGACAGTCAATGTACTTGTTTTGGCGATAAACAAACACCATTGGCACATCAAGAGCGTAATCAACGTACTGTTCAAACCTACATAACCGACCAAAAAAAATCAGACTTTGTATCATTAAAAAGTGTAACAAAATAGAAAGTAAAATTAGAAAAAGGTAAACATACCCAAAATTGTCATAAAAGACAAAGGGGAGAATGCCAGTGCGATGTTTGTCAAACTCACCAATATGGCTGTTTACAACATAGCCAACAAAGTTCAACGTTAATTCTAAATAGAAAACAAACATTTGGGTTTTGTGGTGAACAATAACACATGATAATTACAGACCTTCTCGTGGTGAGATAAGCACTTGGAACCCCGTCCTTGAAAGGTGAATTGGCAAATAAGGCTGCTGCTAACTGGATTGGTTTAATCGTTATATAAGAAGTCATATAGGAAAAATAAAAACGCTACAATGAACCACCGGAATTTCTTACAGGCTGCAAAGCAATACTGGCACGCATTTTCTTGACCATGTCTGCTTCCGAACTGAAGTCCAGGTTGACCTAAACCCATAGTTTTTCTTTATTTGTTATTTTAGGTGCACCAAAAATATTTCTAATGGGATAATTTGTTAGAAGAAAATGGATAAATATGTCAAATATTATAGACCTAGTAATTGAGGTATAAAATTTCTCACCTGAACTGAGCATGTCATGATCAATATTTCAACTCCAGGGGAGCCAAATTTGCATAACTGATTCTGTAAAATGTTATACCGTTCCTGGAAGAAGTCAATGTATTAGCATCCCACCCTTATTCAAAGATTTGATGCAGGTAAATATTACCTTGGGTACTCTAACTATGTCTTCCAATCTCCATTTAGGCTGATAACCTAATCCCAGAAATCCAATTCCCATTTCTTCTGCAACAGTTTTAGCCTATCAAGCAAGGAATAACAAATCTGTCAGATGAATCGAAGTGTAGTTCTCAGTCTCATGACCAAAAACTGCCTTCAAAAAATGATAATGATGTTGCAACTTGCAATCCATGGTAATGAAAAAAAAAAAAAAAACTATTAATTAAACTATCTCAGAATTCAGAATTCTTTTATCACATAAATTGCACATACTAACCTGATAAATATGCGAATTAATCTCATCACAAGTTTGATGCAATGTTTTCAAAGGCGCACCACTGAGCTCAAACTGACCACCACGCTCCAATGATATGTTTTGCTTGTCCTACCACAGAATTTTTTACAAATAAACGTCACATTCCCTTTAATTGAAATTGGTCTCGCGACAGATTCCAAAAAGAATTTCAGCCACGTCAAAACCAAAATCCAGAACACGAGGCACAAAATTTCACAAAGAACAATAAATTAATTGACCATTGTAGGACTTACATTTTTCAGTCCTATGATGTTGTCACCTTCCATTATTTTTTCCCAATCAAATCTCTCAGCAATGCCATTGAGCAAAGCTGATAACTGCTTGTAATCAATTGAACGTAAAGTTTTGCGCTCAAAAGCAAACTTCTCGTGCTCTGTACCTATTCTGCAAAGACAACATGCAAACTGGTAAATCAGCTAGATATACTGTACAACTTTAGTAGTTTCTCTTGGAATGAGGAAGAGAAACCAAACAAGAATGTTAATCATGCAAATGTGGATCTCTTAATGAATGGAAATTAGGAAACTCAGAGATCTCGAGTTGAATTGAACAAGCAAAGAAATAGAATGTGCAAGGTTACCTCCAGTTTTGTTTGGGCTTGCAACCAGATGCCATGTAGTTAATAAGATGATCTTTTGTCAAGGGCTCGTCGGCAATGGCAGGAGCGTGGTCTATGGCTGGCCCAGTAGCAACAATTACAGATCTTTGTCCTCCTCTGAATCTTCCTCCTCCTCTTTCTCTGCGATTAAGGTTATCATAGCCACAAGTTCTGCTCAGGGTAGCTTTACTTGACTCTACCTTCCCTAAAGCCAAGCACCCTGAAGTCCATTTCAGATTAAGAGATCCCATTCCTCTTACTCCAACAACACTGTGTCAAGTTCTTCAACATCAAAATGAATCAAAATTACTATATGTACTGTGCATTATCTTTTCTTTTTCTAGAAAATGGTGTTCTAGCAGTAAGGTAAGTAAACTAACATGCATGCATGCATTCATTTAGGAACAGATAGTGTAGTTGTGTATAGTTACCACAAGCGAAATGCACGGGAAACAGAATGAAGGGGTCGATAACCAGGGTTGTTCCGCGTTGATTCAGTGGGAGGAGATCTCTCTGAAGAAATGTATATAAATTGGTACGATGTTGATTGAGCTACGTACACGTGCGACATGGTACAGACACGTACCTTTGTTTACTCTGCTAGCTTACCTATTTTTGACACCTTGCCTTCACAGCTCACACTCCTCGTCTTCTAGTCTATAATTTCTTTCTCTTAATTAACTTTTTAATCAATTTTTCTAGTTTCTGTCTTATAGTAGGTGTTTTTGTCCTATTATTATGATATTTTTTGAGGGTTTTTTTTACTATTTAGTGGGGTTAGTTTCTTTTGGAGACATATTCACAATTACTGTAATAGTTGTCTAGTTTGTTAAAAACAATAAAAACTAATTTTAAAATATTTAAATATTTAAAATAGTGGTTCGTGATATTGTGAAGATATATTACATATGCAACGTTCCGGTAAAACTTTTTAATAAGTGTTTAATTAAGTTCCTTAACTTTTGAAATTGGAGATGTGACTACTATTCGGTTAAATTTCTTAATCTTTAAAAAAATACGTTGAAATTAAGTTATCTGTTTATTACAAAGTATATTTGATATAAATTAAAATGATCAGTATTTATCTGTTTGGGATTTTACGAAAAACAAAGTCGCTTTTCAGAAACGAAGAATTCGATTCACTAATTCAAGAAATAAAGTTAAAGGGTGATAAGTTAACAAGTGACACAATAGAAAACACCTTGAACTGAATTGAAATTTGATTTTAATTTCCGTTTATGAACCAGAGTATGTCAACCACATTTGAAAATTAGGCGATCAACGAAGCATAAATTTATCGGTACGTGTTATTTTATATAAAGTCGTATTGAATTGTTTGTTACTTAAGAAGAAAAATTTTCACACTAATTTGATTAATATGTAAATTCTATATCTTGAATAATTAGAGTGTGAATTTTCATTAGTTATTACTACTTCTAACAAGCATTTCCTTTCAAACAATATTTACCCTTCCCTGATACTGATTTAGAAAGCTAAAATAATCTCTCTCTCATTCCATCTCTTTCTCCTTCTTATTCCCTCTCTTTCTCTCTTTCCTACCTCCATCTCTTTCCCCCTCTCCTTTCTTCCTATGCTTTTTGTTTTCTTATAAAAAATATAATTATTTGTTTGACTTCTTTGTGAATTAAGTTTAAACTCCATTCAATTTCATTTGGAGTCAATTGCTCTTCAACACCAACCTACAACTTTTATTGTTATTATTTTTGTACAAGTTACAGATATCATTACTCACGGCAATAACTATAATATTATATAACGATCTAAAAAGGGTTATAATTATTCAATTTGCAGTGAATCAGACTATACCATATTTGTTTCCAACATCTTTAACTCGTTGGTTAACATCTTCTACACAATGAATCATGCCTTTTTCAAAACATTACTATTTTTGAGTGTAGATTTGATGATTCATATGACATGTCAGATAAATAAAATATATTGAAGATTTAGAGTTTTCCATGTACTTTTCACATTATTTAATCCATTTTTTTTAAAATAACATATTTCATATTGTATAATAAAGAATATATTTCAGAAATATATTTATATTACATAATCTAAAATATATTAATTTCTAAACATACATTCCAAATTGATTAGTCTAAATAGTACTTATAGATTTAGGAATATATTTTGAATCATGTAATCTAACGTGTAAAAATGTAATATGAGATCCACGGGATGCTGCAGGGTTGATTTATTTATTTCATTAAAGTTAAAACAATATTTTAACTTTCCCCATTGGAGTGCAGGATGAAAGCAGGGGGGTGCAGGATGCAAAAGGCTAAACCATTGGGCTTGACTGAATGTGAACCTACCCTAACCCAAGAAAACCAACAAAAGTATCTAGATGATGAGTTATCTTTGGAAAGAAGTCTTCCCGTGGGATACGGCAGAGTAGAGAGAAGCTATATATTATTAATTTATTAAATAGCAGACGAAACCAAATCAAAGGCACTGTACACAGGACAAGACTCCACTCCATCTTCCTGTCTTCATTGCTGCTGCTACTGCCACTGCCACTGCACTCCGCCAAAAGGTAAACTAAACCGCCACCTCTCTCTGCTACTCGCTATTACTTGGCGCTTAGTAAGTTAGTTAGTTAGTTATCTTTCAAGTGTTGGCATTGATGAATTGGTCGACGGTGGTCATAGACTAGATGGGAAAGGGAAAACCTAGGGCCGTGGAGAAAGGTGTGGTGGGACCTAGTTTGAGTGTTGCATCCCCAACTATACCTGCAGGGCCCGTGTTTTACCCTACTGAGGATGAATTCAAGGATCCTTTGGAGTATATATACAAGATTAGGCCCGAAGCTGAGCCTTATGGAATTTGTAAGATTGTGCCTCCCAAGAGTTGGAAACCCCCTTTTGCTTTGGATCTAGACGCTTTCACTTTCCCTACCAAGACTCAGGCCATTCACAAGCTCCAGGCTCGCCCTGCTTCCTGTGACTCCAAGACCTTTGACTTGGACTACTCTAGGTTTTTGAAGGATCACTCTGGTAAGAAGTCCAGGAAAAGGGTGGTGTTCGAGGGCGCGGAGCTGGACTTGTGTAAGCTATTCAATGCCGTGAAGCGGTATGGTGGTTATGATAAGGTTGTGGATGGGAAGAAATGGGGGGATGTTGCTCGGTTTGTGAGGTCCAGTGGGAAGATTACGGACTGCGCTAAGCATGTCCTGTGTCAGTTGTACCGTGAACATTTGTATGATTACGAGAATTTTTATAACCAGATGAGTCATGGGACAGACCAGAGTTGTAAGAAAAGTTTGTGTGAGGAAAACAAGAGTGATTGTGGGGCGAAGCCGTTGGTGTCGAAGAGGATTCACAAGAGTGTGGATTGTTCGAAACAGAAGGATAGTAAAGTGCAAGGAGAAGAGCATGATCAGATTTGTGAACAATGTAAAAGTGGTCTGCATGGGGAACTCATGCTTTTGTGTGACAGGTGTGATAAGGGATGGCATACGTATTGTCTTTCCCCGCCATTGAAGCAAATTCCTCTGGGAAATTGGTATTGTTTCAATTGCTTGAATTCTGATAGGGACAGCTTTGGTTTTGTGCCCGGGAAGCAATACTCATTGGAAGCTTTTAGACGTAAAGCGGATCTTTCAAGGAGGAGATGGTTTGGATCAGGGCCTGTTTCAAGAGTGCAAATAGAGAAAAAGTTTTGGGATATTGTGGAGGGATTGGTTGGTGAGGTTGAGGTTATGTATGGAAATGACTTGGATACATCTGTTTATGGGAGTGGTTTTCCACGTGTAGCTGATCAGAAACCAGAATCAATTGATGACAAATTATGGGAAGAATACACAACTAACCCTTGGAATCTTAATAACCTGCCTAAGTTGAAAGGTTCAATGCTCCGAGCTGTTCATCACAATATCACCGGTGTCATGGTACCCTGGCTATATATTGGGATGCTATTCTCATCCTTTTGCTGGCATTTTGAGGATCACTGCTTTTACTCAATGAATTATCTACACTGGTATGCCTTACTTTTATTTATTTGTGCTGTTCTTGTACAATTATCTTCTTTTCTGTAATATATATTATAACAGCTCCAAGCTATCAATTCTTGTTTGTTTGAATAGAACTGTCAGGAGTCATTTTTTTATTTTTTTTTATGTATGTTAATAGGATAATTTATGGCCTTGTAGAATGAACTGAACATGTTCAATGAATCATAACGCGATCACAGGAACAATATTTGGTTGTATTAGGGAAAATTTAACTGTAGCAAATTTGTTAGTAATGATGTGCACTTTGATGTTCCACATAAACTTGTTGGTTTTCCAATAGCAAGAATATTATGAAAGGAATCATGGAGGTTTGAACTTGTGAACTGAGGCAAATTGTCCAAACCTCTCTCCACTAGCTCAATCCTAGTGGCTTGATAGTATTCTCCGTTTGAGAATACAAAAGCTTTCCTAGCAAAATAAGGGATCAGCAGAACTACAGAAGTGCTCTGTGCATATTCTTATTATACCAAAAACTAGTTATATTCTTCCAAATTTTCTACCTGAGCCTGTTCTCATTTACTTGGTAGTAGAGCAATTCCTTAAAACATACTTTCTCTTAGCGCATGGCTTATTGTATACAGAAAATTCAATGTCTATCTGCCAAATTTTTTGTGTGAATAGGATTCTAAATCATCTCATAGCATTGTTATCTTGGCGGTGACTCAACAAAACTCATATTTTACTTGAAAAATTGGAAACAATTCAATTGCTGCTTCATAGGCTCCGCTGAAAGCTAATCGTTTACAACTGACCCACTACCAGTCCAAACCCATTTAGTCATAAATTACTACCTACATTCAATCAACATGGATGTTTAGTTCAAAAAAGGAAGAACGAATAAATGATTTTCCTATAATAGTCAAATGAGTTTTTGTTTCAAATTTTCTCCTCATGCAGAAACATGATTACTGTTTAAATTTGTCTGGCTTCTACATTCTAATGTGAAATTCTAATAGTTTTGGACTATAACAATTTTTTCCTTTCAGAAAGCTTAGAAATCTCTCGTACACTTAACCTGGGGCCTTATTTTGCCGAAGACTTAAATTTGGCTCACAATTTTTATTTGTAGTTCAAAGAATTCATGAATTTTGCATTTTATTTAATCTGCTTTTCTTTTGTTTTTCTTTCCACATTTCTGTGGTTTTGCTTATGCTTGGTGTTATGGAACCTCAACTGCCAGCATTTGCAATGTTTTTATGATGTTTATTTTTTTTAAATATATATTTGGATTCATGAGTGTTATGCGCGTCAGTTTATTCTGATTTCTATTTTGTTATAGGGGAGAGGCAAAGTGCTGGTACAGTGTGCCTGGTAGTCAAGTCAGTGCTTTTGAGAAGGTAGGTTTTGGGTACTTGTTATATTTATACATTACTTTTACTTTTGATATTTTCTTTAAAAGAAGTGATTTAATTGACTTTTTTTCCTGCTGCTTCTTCCAACCTTGCACTTGTGTAGGATTAAAAATTTGCCATAGAGCCACCAAATTTATTGTCATACTTGCCATTGCAGCCCATTTGTTTACCTGTGTTGATTTTCCAGTATCTTTGCACACAAACACTTGGATGCACACTGTAATTGTGGGTGCACGTGTGTGCATGGCAAAGAAGTATCATTTTTTTATGAATAGAATTTATGAAGAGGGAATAGTTTCAAATGTATTTTTCTCATTCATTAAAATCGTGCTATTTGATACGGAATACAAAGATAACCATAAAACTGCGCTCCTTTTACTAACATGTAAATAAAGTTATCAATTGTATAAATGAACTATTAGTCATGAAATGAGATTATTAATTTGGGCAGCTATATGGTCAAGATTTTATGTAGTGGTCTCCTGTGATATAAAATATGGTTATGAGAAGTGTAAACTGCTAAACATGTGTTAAATTTCCCACATTGAAATGCAAAATTTGAATTTTTTATATATTTATCTTTGGGAGTATAATTATAGTGTAGTTCATTTAAATTAGTGTTTCTCTAAAGGTATTTTTAGATGGAGTCATTTTGAGGAGGGGTTAATCTTTAAATAATTTGAATTAATATGTTATTTAAAATTGTGAACATTTTTAAAAATGAAATATAATCATGTAATCTTCCAATCATCCATCATTATTTCTTAAAGACATTTTATCACTCTCTGTTGAAAATCCTCCTCTACTTTCCCTACAAACCCAACAATCCAAACATTTCATAATTTGTTAATTTTAAGTAGTTCAATGACAATGATAGTAAATGATCCACTTCCTTGTAGGTGATGAGAAGCAGTCTTCCCGATCTTTTTGATGCACAACCTGATCTGCTTTTTCAGCTTGTTACTATGCTAAACCCATCTGTATTGCAAGAAAATGGAGTTCCTGTCTACAGTATACTTCAGGTATCATTTAGGGGGTGTATGATATGATATCCAAGTAAATAAGTAAGCCACTATAATACTTATAATTTAATTAGGTGGAATATTGTGGGTTGCAGTTGAAGTTCTTTTACACTTAAAGGTTCTAATACAGCTGTGCTACTTCTTTTGCTTGTCATTTACTTTTCTTCTTTATATATATTTAATCTTTGACATGTTAATTTTCATTTGATGTTTACCAGGAGCCTGGGAATTTTGTTATTACCTTCCCCAGGTCTTACCATGGAGGTTTCAATCTTGGTATGCAATTTATTTTTGTCTTCATCCAAAATTGCAAGCTTAAGTATAATCTGAAGTGTGCCATACTTTGTATTTATTTGTGTTGTCAGGTTTAAATTGTGCAGAGGCAGTCAATTTTGCTCCTGCTGACTGGCTACCACATGGTGCTTTTGGAGCTGATCTCTATCAGCGGTATCACAAAACTGCTGTCTTATCTCATGACGAGCTTCTTTGTGTAGTGGCCCAGGTTTGGACATTGTTACTTTCGTTAATGTAATAATTTGTTGATGAGATAAAAATCTATGAAGGTGTTTGGTTTCTTAAAAGTGAAAATAGAAAAGGTTTCTCACACCAAACAGCTCCTAAAATATGCAACCTTTTTTCACCTTATTTATTTTTTCCAAAATTTTGTGGAAGAATTGTTAGTTTTCTCGATTTAGTCTTAAAATTTTGAGAACAAGGAATAGAATGAAAACATGGTTGCAATTTTTAACAATAAGGGAAAATTTAAACTAAACTGAAAACAAGAAAACAAGCCAAACGGCCCCTAATATTTGAGGTGTGCAAGTTGTGATTCAAGTCTAGCAAACAAAGTACAAATCAAGATCCTACATGCAATTAGAAAGGTCAGGGAAATCCGTAGATTGTGCGAGTGTAACATGGATCATCCTACCTAAAATATAAAATTGTGCTTAAACACATATATTAATAAAAATAAGAGAAAGAAGGGAAAATAAATCTGAATTGCTTAGAGCCACAAACTTACAAGTCACACACAACAGTTCCAAATCTAGAACCCCATTAACAGCACCAACAGATCTGCTTCCAACTCTAGCTGCACTTGAACCCTCATTGCCCTCCCTAGCAGTTCATTTCCCACTTAAAAGTCACTAGAAACAGCAAAACATATTAGAGAAGGAGTGGAACCCTGCAGAGATCAGAAACTTGAATCAAACAGTAAATATTAGAAAAGTACTCTTTGGAAGATTAAAGGATAATTGAACTTATCAAATATACGAGTGGATAAACGAATTTTTCTATTAAATATTCTGATGTCTGAAAACAATTATTAGAATCTATCTTTGGTATCCTTCCTTGGTACTCCTTTCTGTACTCAAATAAGTATATGTTGAATCTTTAGATTAGATTTAATACCAGCACTACCTTGCAGACTTTTTGGGCTGAAATCAAGCCTTGTCTCCTCTTACTTGTCCTGGTTAACTCTTGCTTTTGTTCATTTTTTTTTTTTATCTAGTTTCTTCATGTTTCAAGTTTCTTGTTTTTGACCTCTTATTTAATTTAAAAGAAAATATTACATAGTGTGATTTCATCTCACATGAAGCGTGATATTTTTTTATTTTACCCAAAAATGTTAATAATATGTATTATAAAGATTGATCAAATGGACCAGATTATAAGAATTTTTATCCTTACCTTCTACCAAGTTAAAATTATTATATTTTTCAAATATGATTTGTCTGTCATATCTATGTGTATGTGTAAGCTCCAGAGTACTAGATATAGACAATATTTGGTAACAAATTATTGCATCATGAAATATTTTGACCTATGGCATTTGGTTGGTATGATTGGTGACCCTGGTTTGGTCTGAAGTGAAATTGGCTTTTACAGCAACACAGATATTCCCACTTCGTTTACTGTTGCCATAAATGATTCCACTGACACGTCCAAGTTAAACTATTAACTATACCTTGCTCTCTCAATTTTTGCTGTTCTCCCTTTAATTTCACCTCTTTTTACTGGCATTAACGAGTTATGTAAACTTTCTAAAATACCAATTGGTTATGAAAAAAGTGTCCAGCCTCCATACGAAGATGACCCACACGTAAAGAATAGGGGGACCAAATTGACATTGTTTAATAAATAATGCTTTTGATGTTCCCATTGCCACGTACTTGCCTTTAAAGAAATAAGATATAAAAAAACCCTTGGCAATTCATATTATAAATATATATTTTTATCTCATATTTAATATTTTTACAATAATTTGGAGCAATACCAAAGTGAGGTGGCTGCTTTAATATCCAACACAACTCCCTCACTTTGAGACTCCCCAACTCCTACATGGGATTATATATTTAAGGATGACCCGATAATAACCTAATAACGGGTGGCTCCATAGGTTCAACAACTTTGTTAGGATAGCTTTTGATACCATATTAAAAGTAAAAATAAATAAATATAGGATTAATATCTCTTGTGTAAAATACGTATATAGGGCTGTTTATTTATAGGTAGAAATAGTACCAGTTTATTTATAGGTAGAAATAGTACCAGAATAGCAGAAAATATGGGCTAAGCCCGTGACATTCAACATACCTTTTTGGGGGAAGGGGGTAGGGCATGCTTTTGTAAACTGTCATGGCTCCCAAGGTGGTCACCTACTTTGCTTGAGCCATAATGAAACATAAATGTCTGAACCGGTATTTGAAATACAGTCTTTTAAGATTGTTTTGACTTGTTTATGTTGTTTCTAGATTTTCTTATTTATGAAGATTTATTATCATTCTATTTTAAATCTGAAAGTGCTCTAATGTTTTTTCAGATAAGAAATGTTTATTTCTTGACTAATCTTGTTTACTCTCTTACATGTTAATTTTCATCATTTTCAGTATGGTGAAGTTGATGGCAGGGTGTCTTCTTATTTGAAGAACGAATTGTTAAGAATATCAGCTAAAGAAAAATCTCGTAGAGAGAAACTTTGGAAACATGGTATTGTTAAGTCTTCTCGCATGGCTCCTCGAAAATGTCCCCAATTTGTGGGAACTGAAGAAGTATGATTTTTTTTTACCAATGGTGATATAAAATGATGACTCATGGTTTTGATATTTTCTGATCGTGTTTCCTGGTGTGTTTTGTAGGATCCAGTATGCATCATATGCCAGCAATATCTCTATCTCTCTGCTGTTGTATGTGGTTGCAGGCCATCAGCTTTTGTCTGTCTGGAGGTAAATGCATGATATTGAGCTATTGAGGTTTTGATGATCAAATAATGTAAATATGTAATTGCCATCAGCAATTCATCTTCCATCATTGCATCAATGTCACCAAGAATGTATGTAAGATTGTATGTACCCAATAGATTTTTAAGTTCTTAAGATAGCACTCTCAAGTTAAGTGGGTTCTCTTCAATATTCTGCCCTATGAGATGTGTGAATGCATCGGAAAACCAGCCTGTCCCTGGAAAAGAGCATATGGGTTGTCTGTTTTTGTCTTATGTAAGTGAAAATAAGTAAACTGGACTATGCACTTCTGTTTCTGGATTTGCATAAGTTGGTTAGTTAATTATGAATTTATGGTATTAAGCATCTGGCATCTACCTCATGGTGTTTATCTCTCCCCATCTTTTCCTGTTTCTCTCTCTTTGTTTCTAACAGAAGTTAGCACTGTCTTTATACCTGGTGATTGTTTGTTCTTTTAAAGTGATCAGGATTTTATGCACACAGACGTGCTAAAAATTCCCAATCCATTCATATGTCAAGTAGGATTCGGGATTGTAGGTGATAGAAAATATTTGTATTATTGATATTATTGTGGTTGTGAGTCACTTGAGAGATTCAGATTTCTTGGGGTTGATTAGTTTGTTCCCTTAGGATGATGTTTTATTATTGACTGAATTTAGTTTTCTCTCTTGCAGCACTGGGAACACCTTTGTGAGTGCAAAACTGTTAAACTGCGTCTTTTCTATCGTCATTCACTTGCAGAATTGTATGACTTGGCCTATTCTATGGACAAATATACTTCTGAGGACAAAGCTGAGTGTAGAAGTGTGAAAAGACAGCCTTCATGTCTCAGTGCTTTGACCAAAAAGGTCATATATACAAATACATATTTTTTTAACCCTCTAAAATTTCCAAATTGTACTATTGTTTCCTATAGTTGGATTTACTTATTTTTCTTCAATTAAAATATATGATGCCCCCGTTTCTAGATCTTTGACTGTGCTGCTCTCTTGTAAGTGTAATGTTTTATTTTTCCATGAAATTATCTAACATAGTACTTGAATTGTTATGTATACATTTGTGATTTTAGAAAAACTACTATTTCCTTCTGAGACTCCCTGGTATGTGTGTAGGTGAAAGGTGGCTCCATTACTTTTGCTCAACTTGCTACAGAGTGGCTTCTGCAATCTAGTACTATTCTTCAGAATGTGTTTTTGCAAGATGCATTTGTTACTGCACTAAGGAAAGCTGAACAATTTCTTTGGGCTGGTTCTGAGATGGATTCTGTGAGTTCTATCTATTTATTGCTTTTTAAATACTGTCGTATATGCACACTGTGATATACTTGACTTAGTTAGTTATGCTTCTTTTTGGAATGTAGGTTCGAGACATGGTAAGGAATTTGCTTCAAGCTCAGGAATGGGCAGAAGGGATAAGAGACTGTGTAACAAAAATTGAGTTATGGTTGTGTCATCGGGACTCTAGTGTAAAGAAGGTTCATTTAGAATTCGTTGATGAGTTGCTGAAATTCAGTCCTGCACCTTGCAATGAGCCTTGTTATCATAAACTGAAGGTGCTTTTCTTAACAAACTGTTAATACCTTTGCTAGTTGCCTTTTTCTGCCTTTTTTTGGTTAATTTATATTAATGCAGGAGTATGCAGAGGAAGCAAGGTCGTTCGTTCGGGAGATTGATACTGCTTTGTCAATGTGTTTAAATGTACTTTCTCCTGGACTCATCACATGTCTTTTCTTCATAACTTTATATTGATAGCACTTATATCTGGTAACAATTTATGTTCTTGCTAATTATAATTTGACTAAAATTATTTTTTGCAGATGTCTGAGTTGGAACTTTTGTACTCCAAAGCTTGTGGCTTACCCCTGTACGTGAAAGAAAATAAGAAATTGGAAGGAAAAATTTCTTCAACCAAGGTAGATGTTTCCTTACAAGATAGTTTGGCACATTATTTTACTTTGCTGGTTCTACGCTTTATCTTTAGTTTATATTGTTTATATTTCGAAACTCTTTTTTCTCTCCAAAATGTCATTTTCTTATTTACTATGTTATGGATCTCTGTAGATATATTTTTTATCAAACGTGTTTTGTTACAACTTAAAAAAGGGTCCATCTTTCCCTCCCAGAATTGGATCTGATCTGGAAAGTTATCACTGCTGGTTCAGTTTTTGCTCATGATGAAAATAATCTGGAAGTTCCTTAGCCCTTTACTGGTAATGTGAGACTACCAAGACTGTCATCCCTTGTTCATCCTGATGGTATTGAAATGACAGTGATTGAGTCGCTGTCTGATAATTCATAGTTAGTGACTCTTAGAATTTTGGATTAGAGCCGAACTCAAGCACACCAAACTGACTTGGGATTTCAACAAAATCACTCATGTCCGTAAAAGGTGGAAAAATGGGTTTGGGCTTTAAATTTTGAGCCCAAATTAAGGCTGGCTATCACCTCCACGAACAATATAACTTGCAAAATGTAAAAACAAAGGGACAAAAATGATCAACATCACCTTCTAATCTTTAAATATGAGTAAACCCTAAAAAATACTGTGTACTAAAAACACAAATTTAAAATAATTTTATTTTTAAAATATGGAGAGCGAATAGTTGTTGTGGAAAGAGTTCACCTGATTTTTATCCATCTTGCTTTATCTGTGAGTCCATCTCTGTCCCAGGTACAAAGATTGGTTATTTTCTTAACTGCCCCAATTTTGTGCTTGAGCTACTGTACACTTTTGCTGTAGTGCTGGGTCTTGTTGATTTATGCAGTGCTTTATTTTTCATGTTGCTAACATTATTTCTTTGAGACTCATCAGGCATGGTTGGATAGTGTCAGAAAGTGCATCTCAGCAAGACAGCCTGCTGCACTGCATGTTGATGTTCTTTATAAACTAAAAGCAGAGGTAATGAGAACTCTGGAAACTACACAGGCTTTGTTAGTTTCATGTTCATGTTCAAGCCTTGTTCCTGTGAACATAAAGTTCATGTGTGGCAGTTATCAATAAAGAGGAATAGAATTTAATCAGCCACTTTGACTTGTTTTGGTATGATGTAGCAATGAAGTGGCTTGTAAATTTAATCATCTGGATAAGTCATTCATTTTTAAATTAGGTGTTTCACATTTATGTGAGTAATATACATCATACACAGACACAATGCACATGTGCATTACTCAAGTTACTTACAGAATATAATATGAAATTCATGCTTTCAATAGTTTTTGGATCTTCAAGTTCAACTCCCGGAGATAAATGTGCTTCAGAATCTACTAAATCAAGCTGAATCTTGTAGTGCTCAATGTCATGATATGTTAAAAGGACCTATGAATCTCAAGGTTTGCATTTTGGGTCTTTTTCATCTCTTTTTGTTTTGTATGATGGTTAAAAGTCATAGCTTCATTAACTAAGCAACCTTGCAGAATGTTGGTTTGCTGCTTAAGGAATGGGAAAATTTTGCAGTTGATGTACCGGAGCTCAAGCTTCTAAGGCAATACCATTCGGATACTGTTTCATGGGTTTCCCACTTTAATGATGTTTTAGAGAGAGTTCACATGCAGGAAGATCCGCATAATGCAGTTGATGAATTGAATAGTATTTTTGAAGCTGGTTTATCTTTGAAAATTCAAGGTATTAGGGAATGCTGCAGCCTTATATTGGTTAAGAACTTCATTTTCAAGACCCATGCATTTATCTATTTTCTTGTTAGTTTACACTGCCTCAATGTTTGATTTATATTTCTCAGTTGATGAGTTGCCATTGGTTGTGATTGAGCTGAAGAAGGCTAATTGCCGGGAAAAGGCTGTGAAGGTAAGTTATTATATTTAATCATTCTAATACTGTTTTTTTCATGCCTCTCCATGCTTTTTTTTTTAATATGAAAAATAAAAGGTTTCTTAATAAGCAGGGGCTAATCAACTTTGCCATGTTAAAGGCCCAGGCAGTTCTTTTATATATGAAAACTGATTGAAATTATGTGAAATGGGTACAGGCACATGATTTTAAGATGCCTTTGGAATTCATCCAGCAACTGTTGAAGGAGGCTACCATGTAATTTTAAACGCCCTTTCCTCATCTGAATTGACACATCATTAGGATTTTATTTATTTCTAGTTTTAACCATTTGGCTTTGCTATTGATTCTTCAGGCTTCAAATTGAGGGAGAGAAACAATTTGTCAATTTATCTTGCATGCTTACTGTTGCCATTCCTTGGGAGGAAAGGGCTAAAGAGATGCTTTCACATGAGGCTTCTATTTCGGACTTTGAGGGCATGATCAGGTTTAACAATGCTGGAGATGTTTTATGTTTATAGCTTCAACAAGATTATACATACTTGAAGAGAACTTGAAAAAAAAGGAACTGAACGTATCCAGTGTGTATCTAATACAAGTTTTATAGGCCAAGTGACTACGCCCATTCAAAGAAATAGGGGAAGTAACATAAAGAGGGGAGTAGGGAAATTAAGAAAGAGAACACATGTACCCTGCTAATAACAAGATTTTATCCCATTTACAACAATTATTTTGGGTAATGATAAATTTGCTTTTGATCTTTCTTTTACAGAGCTTCAGAGAACATATTTGTTATTCTTCCTTCACTTAATGATGTCAAGGATGCATTATCAGAAGCTATTTCCTGGTTAAAGAATTCAAAACCATATTTCGTCTCTTCTATGCGAGCTTCAGATTCTATACAGAAAGTTGAGGACTTGCAGGTTCTTGTTTTGTTCTGTTTGTTTTGTTGATTTAAGTTTACTGAAAACCTTGTCATTATGAATATGACAATTTTATTATCTACTTTTAGATGTTGGTTTCTCAATCGAAGCATCTTAAAGTATCATTTGAAGAAAGAGAGATACTTGAATTGGTTTTGAAGAACTGCAGAACATGGGAGTATGAAGCATGTTCTGTACTAAATGATGCTCAGTGCATATTTGAACTGGAAAACTCTCTGCACGAAATAGACAGTGGTTTAATGTGTAAAGTGGAAGATTTGATTGTAAGAAATCAATCCACCATAGCATCCGGTATATCGCTTGGTTTTGACTTCAATGAGATTTCAAAACTCCAAGCATCTTGTTCTACGCTGCAATGGTGCAAAAGGGCCTTGTCATTCACCAATTGCTCTCCTTCTTTAGAGGTTACTATTTCTCTAGTGACAATTTCTGTTATAGACATGCATTTTCACAAACGTTTAAACATATGGTTTCACTCCATTTTAGTGCTTGACTGCTGCCTTGGACATGTACATGCTTCTGCCAAATAAACCCTGCCTCCATGCCCAAATTTCTCTGTCCACCAAATTTGGTTTATTTTGACTGGTTATTAAGAACATGATATTAACTTGATCTCTTGACACTGTTTATTTAGAGTCGTTGATCTGGATGCCTTACAAAGCTCATATCATATCTAATTGTTTTCTTATTGCTATTCAACTACACATGAAATTTTTGCTGTGTTAATAATTATTTTCACAAAGATTTTCTTTGTCAATTATTTTTTTCCCTTTTCTTTTACATGGGCGTAAATAAAACTTGATTTGGGATAAAAGATCAGGTGTTTGCAACTGTTTGGGGATAAAGAACATGGCCTTTTTAATGGGGCTTGCTAAGGATTAATCTTGTTTAATTTCCTTTGTTGTTGATTAGAGATGCTTGCTAATCATGTAGGAAGTTTTGGAGGTTGCAGAAGGTCTTTCTCATTCCTCTGTTTCTGGGGCTCTGTTGAAACTATTGATAGGTGGGCTTGAATGGCTTAGGAAGGCATTAGAGGCGATTTCTGGTCCTTGCAATTCTAGAAGATGCAAGTTGACTGACATACAAGCTATTCTTACTGATTATCAGGTACTTGGTTATGTAATTTTCTGCTTTGTGTATTTTGTTATTTTAATGAGTGATTACTTGTTTTATTTGATTTATTAAATAAAGTGCACACATTCTTGTTTGTGGAAATTTATAAATTTATATATAATTGTAAAGGGAAAGAACTTGAGTGAAATAAAGAGAGTATCGTTTATATGTATTTAACCCTTATTTTAGAAGAAAAAGGAAATAGTACAGAGGTTGTGAAATTATGTCAAAAGAGAAAATGTGGTTTATAGGTTGGTTTTTTAATCATGCTTACAATCAGAACCCCTGGGTTGGGGCTTCGTAGATTTTTGCTTTAGGACATACCTATATGTATATGGTATCTTCCTCATGATTGGTTCAGGGGAATTTCCATTTATGATATCCAGAGACTTGTCAGCCTTTGGTGTACTCTTGAACCTTTCTTTTCCTTGTTTTTCAACTCCTGTTCTGGGAATATCCTATCCTATCCTGTTCCTGCTTTTACTTTTCTCTAATATTTTTAATAAAAAGGTTAAATTTCATGCTGTGTTCGGTTTAGGTACTTTGATGTATTTGGTTGGAGTAGAATGTTCTCACAGTCACGTCTTCAAAACTAAAATGTTTGCTCTTAATTGCCTTTGAATTGGATTGAGTGCTTTTATGTGCATGACTGTTTCAAAGGGGTTCCTTCCTATTACTGATACACGGAGACTGAATAACACAACTGTGTTGTATTCTCAATATTTTTTACTTCCTTCTGGTTTCACTGTCTTTTGTTTTATCCTTCCCCAAGCTGTAGTTTTGTCATGATATAAGTGTCTTTTTTCCATAGAAAATAAAGTGGTGGTTATCTGAACTAATTTCATTTTAGTGTATGATTCCTTTACCTACACAGACTGAACAACTTTCTGTTGTTTTCTCAATATTTTATTTTTCAATTCCATCTGGTTTCAAGTCCTTTTTTCTCCTTTTCCCCAGCTATATTCTTGTCTTGTCAATAAAATGTCTTTTTCCATAGAACATAGAGTGGTTGTTAGCTCAACTAATTTTATGTTAGTGGGTTTTAATTATTTAATTAAATTTACGACCTCATCTTTTATCAAATCATTAACAAAAATTTCTGATTGATTAAAGACATTGATTTATGGAACTTTGGAGAGAGAGAAAAGTTGGGGTGAAAACGTTCAAGATTATTGTTACAATGGTTGGCAAAAATTGTTTTGGCACATACAGCTTACATCTATCACTTTTCTCTGCAGACTATCAACATGACCTTTACAGCAGTAAATATTCAACTTGAAGAGGCCATTCGAAAACATAAGTAAGTCTAATTTGTTTGTTGTAGAATCGAGAGTATCCTTTATGTTAGTTTGATTTGTTTCCAGTCTTCTAAATGGCAATTTACCTTTATGTGGTTTTTATGTTAATCTGTTTTATTCTTGTAATTTTTATTGTCTTCCATCTTCAGTAATGTTTCAATTAAATTTGCAGATATTTACTTGTGTACTTCTGAATTCTTTTATAAGCTTGTATTGTAGTTATTGCAATTTCCAATTTGACTCTATACCTTTCAATATTACTTTTTGAACTATATCTGCTCCCTGTATTCATCATCTCAGTTAAGAATATACTGCTTAATCACATAGAACACTGGGACGGAGTGGATGAAGACTGTTGCTTTTCCAATTTTTTTCGTTTAAATATTTGATATGTTTAATTATATTTTATTTCTGTTTAGGTTGTGGCAAGAGCAAGTGGGCCAATTTTTTGGTCTAAGTTTTAGAGAACGATCTTGGTCTTCAATATTGCAGCTCAAGGTATATTTTCTGGGTGTGTTGTGGGTGGCCTTTATGTGTCATTATTGATCAACTGATTGTCTTAGGTGCCACTACAAAACTATGATTCTCTTTTTGTGCGTCTAAGCTTCTGTATCGTTTGTAAAAAGGCACTCACCACTTATATTTTAGACGAATTGTATATGTGGTGGTTTACTTTCTTCATTTTTTCTAATTGTAGATTTACTTTAAGCCTTAAGGTTTATTTTGATTTCCTTTGCAGCTTGTACATTATATTTTGCAGCACGTTTCTTTTTAAGTATTTTCTTTCAATTTATTTTAATTATGTGCATATTCTTTGTTTGCATGGAGTATCAAGCTTATTTGCTCATTAGTTCTGAATATTATTATTGAAAATCTTAAAGCTTTCTCGCTAGTTGTGGAGCCTTTACTAATTTGTTTTATTTTTTGACTTGAAATATCAGTGTTCACTTGCATAGCACTGACATTATTTGCTTACCTACAGGAATATGGAGATACCGTTGCCTTTAGTTGCTCTGAACTGGATTTGGTTTTATCTGAAGTTAAGAAGGTGGAAAATTGGAAGAAAACATGCATGGATAAACTAGGAACTTTAGTCCAAAATGAAAATTCACTACTTCATTCACTGGAGAAGGTTTTGATTTAGCCATATTTTCCTTTGCACGATCCATTCGCATATGACATACTCAGGACATTGCTTTATATTTTCAGATGAAACAGACTCTAGATAGATCGATGTTTATGTATAACAAATTGCAAGATCTGAAGGAACCAAACCTATGTATCTGCTGCTTTGATGATTCTGAAGATCAGGAATTTCTTACTTGTTCCACTTGTATGGACTGGTAAAGTACATCTTGTCTTGTTTCTAAAAATAGGAGTTCCATAGCTCTGAATAATATATCAGGCAACAGCTTATGAGACGTGATATACATACAACAAATGCGTACAATAAATTGTACAATGTCAAATGTTGTGTCTATTACTTTCCATATCGTTAATAACGTTTCAAATTTCTCTTTCTTCATTTTACAAATTGTTTTAATATTTGTTATACAAGTAACATCTTTCGTAGCTTATAATCTTCATGTAAGTGGAACAGTGTTAATAAGGAAATATCTCATCATGTCTTAGATTATCGTCTAGGATTTGTTTCCCTAACTAGCTACTATTAAGATTAGTATAAATTCGAGTCATGCTCTAGGTTTTATGTACATATCAACACATAATATCAGTTAGTGTTTCATTCTCATTCATTTGCCTTCCTTCCTCTTTACCTAAAACCACAGATTTTGAATATGGTATCAGAATGTTACCTTATCACCTGTGACCTATGGGTTACAATTCCTCTGCCGTGCTCAAAAAAATATGGAACTTAGTTCTTTATTTCCAAGTTGTCATCTAACCTGCCCTATTGTCATTCCGACAAGATCTTCCTCTCTTTTCATCACTGATTCTGTCAAAAACTCAAGATATACTCTCTACATCGTTGCTTTTCTGATTAAGGAAATAATTGTCATTCAGTCTGAAAAATTTGTTGTTTCCATACTCATGTTAATTTGTTTCATACATTGATTAATTTGTTTGGTGCATCAACATCTTTCATATGGACAGCTATCATGTGCAATGTGTTGGACTAACAGAAAAAGATGTAGCTGTTGAAAACTACGAGTGCCCATATTGTGAAATTCTAAGGGGTGAATTCCGTTATCAGAATGGAGGTGCTCTCCTGGTAGGATATTGTGTCATTTTAGCAGTAGTCAGCTTGGTTGTTTTTATGTCTCATTCTTTCAGAAACTCATTTGTACATCTATTCTTTTGCTTTATGCAGAGGTTTGAGAAGAAGCGTGTTGAATTGAAAGTTCTTACTGAACTGATGTCTGATGCGGAAAATTTCTGTTTATGGTAATGAGTAACACTCAGCAGAGCCTAATGTCCCAGTTTAGAAATATTGGATTTTCAAATGCTGATACTTTGTATATATACAAAATAGACAATATGTCTTGAATGGATACAATTTTAAAATAGAAAAAGGACAATTGGGGAATTTTAAAAGAAAATAATATTTAGCCAAAATTTGCTCATTAAGTCTCTTAGCTTGCTTGTTAAATCACTTGTTGAGGTGTCTATTGGTGTGAGGTATCATATTTTTGAGGAAGGGAAGGGCAGTAAAGGGTGCGCTCTGTCATTTGTCCGCCTGGAATATATTAAGGATTGGATCCTAGCAGAATTGGAATTATTTATTGGCTAAGTTACATGCAGTGTGAGCAGAGTTCAGACGTACGAGGAATGCCCAATGATAATTTTTAATATTTTTTATAGTACGCTTTTTATAATTTTTTTTTTAAAAAAGCAGAAATATGTTACATACAAAGTTCATTTTGGATTTTTGTAGAATGAGCTCAGCAAACTGCCTCTATAACGAAACTTCATATATTTTGTGCAATTTCTTTCTTGGTTCTCTTATTTCAATATTGTTTAGGAGGTGGTATTCTATAGGAGTCTTGGACCTTCATCTATGTTGGAAAATTTGTAAATAGAGTCTAGGTTCGTTGTATAGGCCAACAAAATCATGCAATTACAGTGATTAGGATAAGTGGATTTCTTTGTTTATGTTTTTGGTCTAGATAATTCAGGTGTGGTGTGCAGTTGCGACACATGTATTCCATCATGTACTCCTGTTTTCTCTACCTTTAACAATCCTCACTGTAGATTTTTTATTACCTTGTAATTTGTTTATCTTGTGTATATTTTATGTACAGGATTGATGAAAGAGATGTTTTGAGTCAACTTGTTGAGAAAGCCCTTTCATGCAAATCTTTCTTGAAAGAAATTGTAATCCTTGCATCAGCTAATGTTGATCAAGATATTTGCGTCATCTCTGAAAAATTGGCCACTGCTGTAAAGGCATGTATTTATTTAGTTATTTTTATCCGTCAATTTCTTGTATTATTTCATATAACTGGAACATGGTTGTTACAATTGAGTTAATTTTGCTTGTTACATACAGGCTAGTAATCTGGCTGTTGTCTATGATCAGCACGATAGTTGTGACCTTGAGCTGACTTTAGCAAAACACTTGTGGAAAGTTCAAGTCAATAGATTATTAAATGGTGTACCAAAGCCCACTATCCAGCATATTCAGAAGCATCTGAAGGAGGTATGTGCTATTGCCTAGGTTTATATATATATATATTTTTTTTTTTTTTGCACTGAAAAACCAAGATAAGCCTGCCCCCTTTTTTATTTTAGTACTTGTTCGCTTTTCTGCGTTTATAAAATCTATTGCCAATATAAACAACTTTGAACGTACTAAAATGTCGAAGTGCATGACAGGGACTGGCTATGGGCATATCACCTGAAGATCACTATATGTTGAAAATTACAGATGTGAATAGCTTAGGTTTGCAGTGGGCAGAAATAGCCAAAAAGGTTCTTTTTTTTCCTTTGGTGATTCTTCTGTGTCCTTTATTACACTGGCTGACTTTTCATTTTAAATATGAACAGGTGGCATCGGATTGTGGGGCACTCAGCCTGGATAAAGTTCTTGAACTTGTAGTGGAAGGTGAAAAGTTGCCTGTTGATGCGAATGAGGAACTAAGCGTAAGAGATTAGTCATTTCTTTATTTGTTAAAATTGAGACATTTTTATTTACATCATGATTTTGTCAAGATTTTAATCAAGTATTGATTTTTGTTCATTATAGATGTTAAGGGCACGATGCATGCTTTACTGCATTTGTCGAAAGCCCTTTGATCCAGAAAGGATGATTGCATGTTGTCATTGTAACGAGTGGTATCACTTTGATTGCATGAAATTGCCATGCACAAGAGAGGTCTACATTTGTCCCGCGTGTTCCCCATGTACAGAAAGATTACCGCCAAACCATGACAGGTCTGTTTATTGTATTCGTCTCCAAATTATTTGAGAGTAGTTTTTATATTCTTCACTTTGGGATTGCTTCAAATTTTAAAATATTATCTCCTAGCCAGCATTTTAAAAAGATTATTAGTTGTCAACTCCATTTTATCAGCTGAAAAACACATTTGTGTTGCATCATCATAGAACTTAGGAGCGTTACTTTATACACTTTGTTAGGTTCCGGCTGGTAGGATGTCTGAAAGAATGGTTCTATCATGTATTTCTGCCAGAGGCTATCGTTTTGCTATTTTTTTTCTTTTGTATTTTTATCGATTATCTGCTATGGTTTGCAGATTAACTATTGGAAAATTTGAGGAGCCTAAAACCCCGTCTCCCAGGCATTCAAACCCTAGAAAGAAACAGAAGAGAGATGTGCCCAGTCTCACATGCAATACGTCCGCTACCAGGGATCAAGATAGTGATTGTAGGTATTCGAGTGGGATAGAATGTCTAAGGTGGCAAAATCGAAAGCCTTTCAGAAGAGCAGCTAAGAAACGTATTGAACTTCGAAGTCTTTCTCCATTTCTTTGCATTCAACGATAGTTAAACATAGTAGACAATCATTGGTCATTAAATTGATTCAATTGATTTTTATGGTGTCATCTAGGTCATTTTTAATCCATCTAAATGTGAAAATCTCATTTTTAGTTTCTTGTCGTCTGCATTTTGATTTGAAGACTGGACTTAATAGGATAATGATGGCGTGAATTAACGTAGGAACCATTAGTTTTTATACAGCTGACAAAATTAGGCAGTATTTTGATAGAATTCAATTAGTTTTATGGTTTAAATTAGATAAAACAGGTAATAATCATTTATCCACATGAGTTATAAAGTATGCTTAACTAATGCGTCCATGTACTTAGTGTACAAGGTTTATACATTAATATTTAATCATAAATTGTCATGATGACTTTTTCAAATAATGGTGTAATTTTCTGTGTATAGTAACTAAATTCTTTTGCCGAAAGATCCTAATCTGAAGTTTCATTTGTAATGTATATATTGGGTTTTTGTAAAATTGGTTTCTAAGACTATGCCTCTCTCTCTATCTCTCTCTATCTATATATATATTGTTCACAATATAAGGAGAAATAAGATTGAATTGGTGGTAAAAGGGGTAGAAGTCAGATACATTCCAAAAATGTATTGACAACGATAGAGGTTAATCTGACTTATTAAATTAATTCTTAATAGGAGACAAACTATTAGATATATTTAAAATATGGGTGTCGGATCATTATATTCCCTAGAATTTGACTGGACTGTTCTGAGTGAAGTATGATATTTGAATTGATGTTTCTCATTGCCCTTTAGTAGTTTTCTTTTATCAAATATGATTTCGATTAAATAATGCAAAAGATAGACAAGAAATGAAACTTAAAACCCTTTCCAAATCCGAATCTTTAAACTTTTACAAATAACGTAAAATCATTTAATGTTTTTTATTATTTTTAAAATTGATAAAAATCAATACTTTGTTACTTTTTATTCTATTATTTCCTTTTTTTTATTTTGTTTTTACCTGCCCTATGCTAAGGGAATTAATTTTTATATAAAACAACTCCTGTGGAAAAAAAATCGTAGTGAAAAGAAGTAAAAGTGTTTCGTAAATAGTAAACCTAAAATAGAATAGTGTAACAAATGGCCAGTTGCGAGTTGATAAATTGTACGGGCATCTCCATAATTCTTTGTGCACCTTAGCACTCTATTCATTATTTTTATCTTTCCAGTCACACTCTTCATTTTCTCGTATTTTAAATTATATAGAATTTAAAAACATAAAAGATTATATTTCAAACTGTCTAATTTAAAATATAAAAAAATATATTCTAAATTATATAATTTAGGATATAATTTTTTATTTCAATTTGTATAATTTAAAATATAAAAAGGAAATTTTATTCTAGATTTATTATTCAAAATATGAATTTTGGAAGAATATTTTGATATTTTTGGAACAATGGGGTTGGAGAAAGAAAAACATGGAGGTGGAGTCCACAAGATTAGGCCTAACTCGATGCAGTAAAGGGAATCTACCTAAGTTCATGGACAACAATGGAGGGGTAACAGTTAGTTTATAGTTCAGTTAATTATTAATCGGTAATTAGCCAGTTAATTATGTTGCTATGTTATTTGTTAGAAACTCAACTCAACTATTGAGTTCGATTACTACCTTATTAATCAGTATAATTAACTTTTAACGATATTTTTATAGATAATTTGATTAAAAAAAATGTTTCTGAAATAAGTAAATTTTAAAGTAATAACTTATTTTAAAAAAATCATAGGATTCGTTTATTAAAAAAATAAAACTACTTATTTTTCTTTTATATATATATATATATATATATATATATATATTTATATATTAGATAAATACATAAAAAAAACTGAAGTCCATTTCCTTTATTAAAATAAAAAAGACAGAGAAACTGAACCTATTCTGGACAAATTCTTCCTTCACCCCCATACCTTCTTTCTGCACTCCCATATAATTTTTTTATTCCATGACTGCCCTCCATGAAATTACACAAATACCCTCTCCTTCATTTTTTGAAATTGTGAACCGGATGGAGTGTATCCGGTTCTCATTTTAAAAAAAAAAATACAAACCGGACGACTCCATCCGGTTCTCAATACAGCAGATCGAAAAATCCTCAAATTTGCCGTCGACAGTTTCCAAATCCCAAATCAACTACTCTAATCATCAATATCACCTATTAATTGCTAATAAACATCACAAATTGGTTACCTAATGCTTCTATAAAGGATTAATTGAAAGATTTTGAATAATGAAGAAACGGAAGTCGCGAATAGCTTACCTAAACCGGACGAAGTTCTCTTAACCGGATGAGTATTTTTTTTTTAAAATGAGAACCGGATGCACCTCCCATCCGGTTCACAATTTCAAAAAAATGTAAACCGGATGGGGGGTGCATCCGGTTCTCATTTTCAAAAAATTAAACCGGATGGCCTGGTCATCCGATTAGGAAGGAAAGGAGTTTTATTAAGATAGGGGTATTTATGTAATTTCGTGAAAGGCAATTATGGAATAAAAAAATTATATGTGGGTGCAGGAAGAGGGTACGGGGGTGTAGCAAGAATTTGTCCCTATTCTGTTGGTGTGGTTGGTTCATACTCCGATCGGTCCAGGTGGAAGAGTTACATTTTTGCTCTCTGGTTAAGAATAAAAACCCTAGATTCAGGGTCATAATTATTCATTTACCTATCCGATTGCGAATGAATGTTAATCCAAAATTATAGGTAGATGAAATGAGGTACGTGAAGCCCTTGCAGTTGTTTCAGGATTTGACGAACTCAAGCCAGAAGCAACGCGGAAGGTTGCTTGGTTTGGATGTCGGGGAGAAATATGTTGGGCTTGCTCTTTCTGACTTCGACAACAAAATTGCTTCTCCTTTCACGTACCACTATTTCACAATCTTTCTCAAACACAACGCTTTATTATTTCCTAACACTAAACACTGCTATCTGTAATGCCACAGCGTTCTCGTCAGGAAGCAGTCAAATATTAGTTTAATGGCTTCTGATTTTGAGAGTCTGGTAAGCTTCTTCTGTCCTTTCAATTCAAATTAAGCTTATATATATATATACTTGTAAAGTATGTTAATTGAGTCTGGTGAACGTAGCTAGAAGTGCACGCTATCTGCACCAGCTTTATCATTTATAGGTACAGTCTAGTGATTTGAACAATAATACTCCCAAGCATGTTATGATGACTTCAGCTGTTTTATATGTAGATATCTAAATATTCCTTGAAGGGCTTTGTTGTTGGTCTACCTTTTGACAACCATCTGGTGTCTTCTGATGTGAGTTTCATTTCATTGATCATTCATATATTGTTGATTTTCCTGTACTCATACATTTTTTTTTTCCAGGCTGTGCCAGTGAAGGCCTTAATTGATCACCTCTGTAGAATGAAAATGCTTGAAGGAGTGAAGTATACATATTGGAATGAGTGCTTCACATCAAGGGTTGGTTAACATGATTGCTGTTATGAAACTAAATGGATTTACATCTGTCCAAGCCATTTTTTCAAATTGTCTCCAACCTCTCCCTTGGTTGGTGACTACCACTGTTGAAAAAATTAAATATCTATGAAGTGTGAAGCGACTATTGTATATTGAAGTTGAACATTTCTATACCGAACAAAAAGATTTACATGAATACTTGTACAAAATAATGCGGTTAGGTATAAGTGGAGAAAGATTAAGCTAATGAAGGAAAGAAATTAGAAAATCTGGATTGAAATAAGAGGCACGTTGTTCATAAAGTTACCAATTTCTTCCAGCGAATAAACTGAAATAATGAGACAAATAATCCAAAGTTAAACTTTGTTTGCAGAATGTGGAATCGCTGTTAAAGCCTTTGAACTTGAATCATCCAGTACTCTCCAAGACTATTCTAGACAAGTTTGCAGCGGTAGGAATACTTCAAGTGAGTTCTTTGCCCTGCTTCTTGACATAATCTACTATTATGCTTCTCATGTCTCATTTTGATAAAGGCAATGTGTTCTCTTCATTTGCAATTGTACTAAGGGTCTATTTGGACACGTTTCTCCATAAGAAATCTTAGGAGATAAAAGGAAAAAGAAACAAGGAAATGAGTTTTCTCATAAATTAAAATTAACATATGTAGAAGTTAAAAACAAAAATTTAGAGAAGTTATATGAAAGAGTTTCTACAAAATAACTTATGCATAAACTAATTTTGGCTTCTGAAAAGACTCATTTATGTTTTTCTTCTTAAATTCTCTCTTCTAGATGTGCTTCTAGAAAAGCTTGTCCAAACAGACATAAGCATAATAAAAATGTATTAAGCCAGTGAGGCCTCAAATTGATATGTGTATATTTTTTCTGAAGTGGGGAATGGTTTATTAGTTTTTCTTTTACATTTATAAGCCATATGTATGACAATGCGAGCCTTGAACCGAAAAATAAGTGATTATTGGGCCACATCCTCTACTAGATGACCATAATCTGATCTGACTATTTATGCACCACAATGCCAGTATATTCTGTCTGGTTTTCATGGTATTAGATTAAATGGAGAAGTAAATTTTTTATTTGCTATTGGACAAATGGACCCTGTTTTATTTGCTAGGGATTCTGAAGTTTAATCTGAATCACGTAAATATTTTGTTTAGATTTTTGTCATTTTAGGTTGTATGTTATGTTGAGCTATATAATTAGGTTTAGTTTACATCTAATTACATGTTTTTATTTTCTAGCGGTACCTGGATTTTGCAAACAGGAAAATGAAGCTGACAGAAATGGAGTGAGATTGTGTTATTTTTCAAGCTTGCTATGTTAGTCTCTCTTTTTTCTTTTTTTTTTTTTTTTTTTTTTTTTTTTTTTTTTTTTTTTTTTTTTTTTTTT